>Ga0256868_10000931_pt1 | contig 16575 bp, 12 predicted proteins | sample RVTome_13_FD_187341 | JGI IMG/M metagenome (GOLD analysis project Ga0256868, IMG submission 187341) | Soil microbial communities from uranium-contaminated site in the Upper Colorado River Basin, Wyoming, United States - RVT92D227 HiSeq ...
GTGAAATCGGCGGTGAAGTTGCGGTTCACATGGTTCGCAACTTTTGGATTTATCCTTTTCTTTGCGCATCCCATCCAAGGAAAAGATGAATGCTTTCTCCTTAATTATCTATTTCGGGATGAAGCCTTATGTTTTATGTTGTACTTTATAACTCCCTTAAAAACAAATTCGAATCTGTAAAATACTCAATCTGTATTGTTTTATTTTCTAAACTATAATTTTAATTTTTTTTCCGATAATATTTTATACTTATAAGATATTCATTACTAATGTAATTCATAAGCATTACAAACCTGGACATTTAGGTAGATAGTATTAGAGGATGGGATTCATCAGATGGATATTGTATTATTAGTTGATACTGCCAAGAAGATTTTTGTTATCTCCAAATATAAAAAGTTGTTTTTTTGAGGTTTCAATGAAGAGTGAACCTGAGATTATAAAAATACTCCGAAAAGAGGAAATACTAGGGAAAAAAGAGGAAAAACCTCAGGAATTAGAACTAGTTATATGCTCAAAGGATATTTTTAATAATAAAACTGTTGAATCAGAAAAAGTTATTTCAGATATTCCCGTCACCGACAATCATGATTTTAAAGTTATGACCGCTGTAGAACGGCAACTAGAAAATATTCTTGGGATAAAAACAATAGATGCAGATATGGGTCAGACGGATGACCAAGAGTTCAGCACTAGATTGATAAGAGAAAACGATAATATGATGGTTCAAAGAGAAGCGATAGGGCTTCAAAAAATACAGCAGGTGATAAAACCATCTAAAAAAACCAAAGAATTACAAATACCATACATAGAAAAAACTATAGACGAGTCGAAAGATTTCTTATCTAGCGATCAACAAGGGCCGCAGATAAAAAACAGAGAGAAGCCAGAGGAACGAACAGGTTTTGGATGGAAAGGTCTTGGGAGTCGGGTAATCAAGTTTGATAAAAATATTAAGACCTATGTATATGAGGTACATGAGCCTCAGCTGGAAAAAGAGGAAGAAGAAATAAAAAACAAACTCATTGAGTTGTTTGAATTACGTACTACTATTGATGTTTTTGAAATTAACACCGCTGAAAAAATAACAAAGCTTAATGAATCATTACAAAAAATTATTGTTGATGGCCATATTACACTAAGCGAGACATCCAAAGATAAAATTTTTTACTATATTTTTCAAGAGTTTGTAGGATATGGTAAAATCGATATATTGATGCATGACGAAGGTATTGAGGATATCTCTTGTGACGGTCCCAATATCCCCATTTTTATTTATCATAAAACATACGAATCGATTACAAGCAACATCGTCTTTAAAAATCCTGATGAATTGGATTCTTTTGCTGTGAAATTGGCTCAGATTTGCGGTAAACAAATCTCGATTTATGAACCAATTATCGATGGGAAACTTGTTGATGGGTCTCGACTATCAGTAATGTTGGCTAAAACCGTGACGCCATTTTCAACATTTACTATTAGGAGATTTCGAGAGGATCCCTTTACTCCAATTGATCTGATTAATACCGGCACAATGTCTTTGGAGATGGCTGCATATTTCTGGCTTGCTATTGAAAATGGTGCATCTATTCTCTTCAGTGGGGGTACCGCTTCAGGGAAAACATCAACATTGAATGCTTTTGCACTTTTTTTACCAGCGGCATATAAGATTTTTTCCATAGAGGATACCAGAGAGGTGATGCTTCCCCATGCGAACTGGATTGCAAGTACAACAAGAACTGGTTTTTCTCAATCTGCAGAACACAAAACTAGTAGAGATATTGATATGTTTGATCTTACTCGAGCGGCCTTACGTCAGCGACCACAAGTCGTAATAGTAGGTGAGATACGTGGGCAAGAAGCCTATGCTCTTTTCCAAGCTATGGCAACTGGTCATATTTCATATTCAACAATTCATGCAAGTGATATTCATACGTTGGTTCAAAGGTTAGAAAACCCTCCTATTTCTTTACCAAAAGCCCTCCTTACCTCCCTTAATCTTGTTGTGTTTTTAAAATCTACTGAGATAAATGGTAAACCTGCACGAAGAATCACCAATGTCATCGAAATAATAAAAATGGACTCTAGTACGGGCAAACTAATTTTTACACTCCCTTTTTCATGGGTTTCAGAATCAGAGGATCATTTTAAGAAAGAAGCAAAAAGCATATTACTTGATAGAACTAAAAATAAGAAAGGATGGAGCGATGAGCAGCTTACTCAGGAGTTTAAAAATAGAATTATAGTATTGGAATGGATGAGAAAAAATAATCTACGATCCTTTAGGGAAGTCGGAAAGGTTGTAGCAGATTATAGCAGAGAACCAGCTGTCGTGTTAGAAAAGGCAAAAGGCGATTCTAAATGAAATCCACAAAATATTCAAACTTCTGCCAATGGAAATTTGATAGATTTTTTTCAATAAAAACAAAACAGCAGTTCCAAGAAAAAAACATAACATTAAAACAAGCCAATATCAGCATGCTATATCAGGAATACTTCTCGATGTTTTTGATGACTATACTACTGGGATTTATAATAACCATTATCTCATCTGTACTATCGTATCTATTTTTCCCTTCTACGAATACTCTCTTACTCGCGATTCTTTTACCTACGTTTGTGCCGCTTAGTATATGGGGGATGTGCCAATACCTTCCACACTCTTACATTAAAAAAAGAGCCAAAAATATTGATAGATTCTTACCCTATGCAGTGAATTTTATCAGCACAATGGCAATTGCGGGTGTTTCACCCGCAGATATATTTCGCTCTTTTTCAACAATCGATATCTATGGAGAAGTACAAATAGAAGCAAAAAAAATCATCAAAGAACTCGATGTAATGGGGATCGATACAATTACTACATTAAAACACGCCATTGAAAACACTCCTTCAAAAAAATTCAAATCGTTTCTTCAGGGAATAATAGGTGCTATTCAATCAGGCAGTGATCTTCATATTTATCTATCAAATATTGTAGATCAGTACATGGCAGATGAATTTTTAGCAAGAAAGAAAAGCTTAGATACTCTTGGCATACTCGCAGAAACATTTGTCACCACGCTTATTGCATTTCCGATATTTCTCGTAATCATTATATCCGTGATGGGTTTTTTTGGTGGTTCCTCAAGTTTCACTATAGAGATTTTATATATTTTTTCATTCTTGGTTCTGCCACTAGCATATGGTGGATATTACGTTCTCATAAAATCAACGAGTATGGAAGAAATAAGAAACCCTCATTCGAAGAAAAAACATTCTATTAAAGAGTTTTATAAAACAAACAGACCATTTATTTTAATTCTGCTCCTTTCGACAAGTTTATTGCTTTCTTTTTACTGTATTATTTATGTATTTAGTTATTACAAATACATGAATTTTACTACATATTTCTTTTTTGATATTTTTTTCCTATCAGTGCTAGTTTTCATAGGGCCCATAACCTTCTATTGTTATAAACAAGCGCAAAAGCAGCGAGAAATTGAGAGGAGATTACCAGATTTTGTGGTTGAAATGGGTAATTGTATCTCCTCAGGGATGACCGTCTTTGATGCAATAAAAATTGCATCAAAAGGTCGTTATGGAAGATTAACCCCTGAAATACAAAAAATGAAAGGTGAACTATCTTGGCGTGTGTCTATAACAAAGGTTTTTGATAATTTTGCTAACCGGATGAGATCAGCCGTCATCAAAAGAATAGCTATCTCGATAAATACAGGATTAAGAATGGGTGGTATGACATCGAAAGTTTTTATGGCAGCAGCAAAGGAGCTCAATCAAATTAATAATATTGAGGAACAGAAAAAATCGGAAATGTCTACATTTACCACTGTAATTATAATGAGTTTTTTTGTGTTCCTTGGAATAATTATGATACTTAATAATACACTGTTCGCGTCATTTTTCGAGAGTCAGAAAAACACGGTACAACTGGCTGGTTTAATGATGAATACGGTTGATCCAATGGCATTAAAATACGCTTTATGTTCATTTGTTTTTGTTCAGGGTATTGGTGCAGGTATGATTGGGGGATTTATGATGGACGGTAAACTTTCTTCAGGGCTAAGATACAGTTTTGTTCTTGGTGCGATATCACTTTTTGTTTTTAAATTTTTATTTTAAAAGGCGGATAATGGATATGAAAATAAAATGGAAAAAATCGGATGATGCAGTCTCGGAAGTCATAGGAGCTATTTTAATGGTAGGAATAGGTGTAGCACTTTTTGCCATATTGTATTTCATTGTTATGTCCTATCCATTTACGCCGTCATCGCCTTCTGTAGATATTGTTGGAACAATTGAAGGTAACAATATCGTACTAGAACATCGTGGTGGAGATTCACTAGGTTTAGATGCAACAGTCTCATTTATCGTAGGTGGGACAAGTAATAGTACGACAGTTGATCATTGTCATTGTTTAAATGATTTAAATGGAAATAATCGGTGGAATATAGGTGAGCGGCTAGTCATCCCATATGGAGATATGACAGATTTGCAAGTCGAGGCTACAGTAATTGATAAAGATAGCAATTCCATAGTGATGATGGGAGTTCTACAGGAGGGAGAAGCGATTATGACTCCCCCGGATGTGACTATTGGTATTTGGTATTTCGATGAGGGTAGTGGGAGCATTGCATATGATTCATCAGGAAATGACAACCATGGTACCGTGTATGGTGCAAGCTGGGTTGCTGGTGTGAATTCAACTGCTTTATATTATGATGGAGAGAATGATTATGTTAAGGTGCCTCATGCAGATAGTCTGAATATTATTGATGAGATTACCATTGAGGCGTGGATGAAACCCTTGGGAGAAGAGTTTATTGGGGGTATTCTTGATTATTTCGAGTTCGACGTTAGTACAGGGTATGAGCCAAACATCATCCATGTCTCAGGAGATGTGTATGCTATTGCTTATAGGGGTTCTCAGTTTGATGGTTTTCTTAAAACAGTAAATATCTCTTCTAGAGGGACTATTAATGATGCAGTTATAGATTCCTTTGAGTTTGACCCATCTGACTGTTATAACCCAAGCATTATTCATATCTCAAGTAATGTATATGCTATTGCGTATAGAGGCTACCAGGACGATGGGTTCCTTAGGACAGTTACTATAGCGCCTAATGGACAGATCACAGAACCTGTAAACGATACATTAGAGTTTGATATTAGTAATGGTGGTGAACCAAACATCATTCATATCTCAGGTAATGTATATGCTATTGTGTATAGAGGTTACCAGGACGATGGGTTCCTAGGAACGGTCACTATAGCGCCTAATGGACAGATCACAGATACAATAATCGATACCTTGGAGTTTGACCCATCTAATTGTTATGAACCAAATATCATCTACGTCTCAAGTAACATATTTGCTATTGCATATAGGGGCCCTAATAATGACGGATTTCTCAAGACAGTTATGATAGCATCCAATGGACAGATTACAGATACAGTAATTGATACTTTGTATTTTGAAACTGTTACATGCTACGAACCAAATATCATTCATATCTCAGGTGACGTGTATGCCATAACGTATTTCATTGGCAATGGCGCCTTAGGCAAATTACAGACCGTTGAGATTGCATCTAATGGTCAGATTTCAGATGTGATAATAGATTGGTTGGAATATGAAGAAGGTAAATGCTATGAACCAAACATCATCCATGTCTCAGGTGATACATATGCTATAGCATTCAGGGGTACATCAGCACATTATAGATTTATAAATACAATGGATATTGAATCTAATGGACAGATTACAAATACAATAACAGATGATTTTGTCTTTGATGATGAACAAATAAGTTACGATCCTAATATTATCCATATCTCTGATGATGTTTTCGCAATCGCATATACTGGTTTCGTTTCTCAACCGGGTTGTATAACGACAATAAGAATCGTTGCAGAACCTGCTTTTAAAGGAATCTATAAACGAGATGCTTATGGAATTTATGCAAATACGACAACTGCGTTTGCTAGCATAAACGGATATAACATTTCAGGAGCACTTTCGATAGGATGGAATCATGTAGCGTTAACCTATGATAAAGATGCAGGATCGAACCAGCTCAAATTATACATCAATGGAAATTTAATCGCACAAGGAATATTAACAGATGCAATTAATACAAATACAAATGATCTCTTATTTGGAGATATATTCAACGGTATTATCGATGAAATCGGAATTTACAACAGAGCCTTTTCACCTGCAGAGATATTAGCCCGTTATAATGACAACAATTCATGATAGAAATAAAAAATAAGGTAAAAAAAATGGATAGAATAAGAAAAAATAGCAGAAAAATCAAATCCTCAAATGAAGCAGTGGCAGGTATTATTACTGCAATATTAATTGTAGGACTTATTGTCATTGTTATTTCATTAATACAAACCATTTACGTACCAAAATGGATGGGGAAGATAGAAGCAGAGCATATGGGGGACGTAGCAAATCAGTTTTCTCAGTTAAAATCTGCAATTGACATACAATCTGCAACTGGGCAAAAAACACCAATATCAACATTTATTACTCTTGGAAATAAAGAAATGCCTTTTTTCTCAGCTAGTAGAGCATTTGGGTCTCTAATGATTTTATCAGATGAATGCACAGTGACTATCTCAAATGGTTCATCCTTTTCGTATTCACTTGGAATAATAAAATATTCATCGAGAAATGCATACTTTCTTGACCAATCTTACATTTATGAAGCTGGATCTGTAATATTGAATCAATCTGAAGGAAATGTAATGTCCATAAAACCTTTTTCCGCAACAAATAATGTAGATATTGTTAACATAACCTTTGATATTGTAAACATCGTAGGAATTGGTGGAAGAACCTCTGCAGGTGGATATGGAACATATCCAATACGGACAGAATTCGTTAGTTCTAATACCGTGGTGATGAACAATGTTGAAAGCATTAAAATTGCCACCAATTATCCAAATGCTTGGCATGAAGCATTTAACAGTACATTAATAAAATCTGCTGGGCTTATATATGGTACCGATTTTTCAGTAATGGATACTAATAGCGAAACAACTATAGCATTCATTAGAGTCACCGTTAATCTAACTCTAACAATCATAGAAATTGATGCGCAGATAGCTCCTGGATGGGTTGAATAAAAAAAAAAATTGTTTTCGAGTCCAACAAACTCATTTCTACAATAGTTGTTTACATCTGATTTGGGAATCAACTATAAATATGAATTTTATTTGGTTTCCATCTCACCAAAAACCTCTTGTTTTGGATAAACAATCAAACCATTATCAGAAATTTTAATTGCAACTATTCTCTCTTGATGTTTTGAACCACGCATTTTCAACACTTCAATTGCTCTTTGTCTCATGCTCCCTTGTTTATTTTTGTAGAAAACAATCACTCCATCAGCTAAGAACTCCTCAACACCTGTTTGTGAAAAAGTTTCCGGCATCTGTAATGTCTCTGTAGTAAAATAATTTGTACTCCCAATTTTTTCAAAAAACCTGAATAGCCGCTCAGCATAGAACCGGTAAGAACCTTCTTTCCCCAAAAATGACGAGGCAATTGCTGTAAGGGAATCAATGACAACAAAATCAGGTTTATAGTCTTCTTCTAAAGTTACTGGCTCTAACTGTAAAAGTTGGCTATCCTCTTCTTTTGCAAACATAGCATTATCGCTACCTTTTTCAGATAAATAATGTATATCGCTAGGTAGATACCTCTTGATTTTTAGGTTGCCTGAAGCTATAAGTTTTTCTGGATTCCAACCAAAATCCTCCATATGTTCCATTAATCTTTTTTCAGATTCTTCAAAACTCATGTAAAAACATTTTTCCCCGCGTGAGGCATGGTACTCGAGTGTTTGTAGACAAAAAATGGTTTTTCCTGAACCTGCACCCCCCGCAATTAAAATATTAGAACCTGTTGGTATGCCTTTTTCAAATAGCTCATCAAATCCGGGAATACCTGTTAAAACATATTTTTTCACCTTTTTATCTTTCTTCAAGTTCTCAGTGATATTTTGTATTTTTTGCTTTAAAATCTTACCGTCTTGTTTTATAGTTTCATTTTTTCCTAATTCCTTTTCTATATTCTCCTTGATTTTCGACATATTAAAAATAGTATTTTGTTCACTCTTTTTTTGCGTCATTTTCACTCATTCCCCATAACAACTTTTTCAAAAAAAAGCGCCATTTTTTTAATTAGATTTTCATTTTTTATTTGTGTTGATAAAATAACAATTTTTGCATTACTTGCTGATGCGTTTTCAAAAATAGATTGAATGAACCTTAAGATAGTATCTTCTTTATTGTAAATTTTCAAAATACTAAAAGCATATAAAATAAGCCATTTCTCATCAGGTATGCTTTCAAAAAATTGAGAGATCGCTATTCCTATACTAGTTAAATCATTTGGGTTTTTAATAAATATAACATTCTCTTGGTCGCTGTCATTACCTCCAACTATTTGTGTAATGCAGTCAATAAATAAAATATTATTTATCTTTATCCCATCCTTTTTTAAATCTGACATTAATGAATTATATGTATTAGTTAAATTAAGGTAAATAACAGGTTTATCTTGAAGAATTTTTAAAATATTATTTACTGTTACTCGTAAGGATTTCGCATCCTCAATTATTAAAACACTTTCATAATTTTTAAGTTCAATCATTTTGTTATTAGTAGTTACAATCTCTTCCTGCACTTCTCAACACCATCAACAATATTTTTTTACTTTTTTCATATCTCCTTTATATTTTATTTGCTTAAATCTACAGTTTTGTCAACAAGTAGATTTAGTTGATCATCTAATTCAGGGTCAAGTTCTTTTTCGGTAGAAATTAGAACCCCGTTTAAATTCAAAACCCGTATCTTTCCTGTGAGAACATGCATAAACTTTGATACCATCTCAACCCTGTTATAAATCAACAATGTGCTCATGGAGTCAACAAACAACGATTTATTCTTTGATGGCACCGCGCTTATGATTTCATCTATTGCTATTGCTAGGTTCGTCAAATTCCGTGGGTTCTCTAAAAACAAACATTGTTTTTCTTCTTTTTCAGCATCTAATGTTTTTGTTATGCAGTCTATGAAGAACAATTTGTCTGTGTTGATGTTGTTTTTCTCTAAAATTTTTTTTAATGCGGAGTAAGGTCGGTTTAAGGTAATATAAATGACAATAGCGTCTTCCTGTTTTAATACTTCGTTTAGAATAGCTATATTTTTCTCCAGATAATCTTCGGTATTAATTACGAATAACAGTAGCCAGTGTTCTGGTAAATCGCTGAATGTATCTTTTATCTTCTTCATATGTTCTGTTTTCATTTCAACATCTCCTTAATTCTTTGTCTTGTTTTTTCTTCCGATTCTTTTTTCTCCATGATTCTAAACAGACATTTTTCATTGCCTTGCATCTTGCAGTGCATTTCCTTCCCAGTAACTTCTTTTTCGAAGAGTTCAGCAACTCTTAGAATCGATTTTTCATAGATTTGCACCTAAGGTAATTGCTTGTTCAGTACCAACCAATACAAACCAATTTGATTCACCACTTCTGTAAATTTGTTAAAATCCACAGGTTTACTGATGTAGCTGTTTGCACCGAGACAATAAGATTCTATTATGTCTTTCTCTTCGCTGGATGACGTCAATAGTATAACAGGTATTTTTTTCGCTTCTGGATGCGACTTTATTCTTCTTAACACCTCAAGTCCATTTATCCTTGGTAACTTGAGATCAAGAAGAACCACCAATGGACCAACACATTTAAGCGTTTCACCATCAACAGAACCAAAAAGATATTCCAAGGCCTCTACACCATCTCTCGCTACTTGTATTTTATTTTTTATGTTATTATTTTTTAATGCGATTATTGCTAATTCTTCATCATTAGCATTATCTTCTACCAGCAATATTTCTATCTCTTTGTCCATTTTTACCACATCTATTACAACCTATTTTGCATCATTTATCAATTTTCAACATGACTTTTGGAAGGCAGAGTGAAACAGAATTCTGCTCCTTTATCAATCTCTCCTTTAGCCCATATATTTCCGCCATGCTTAGTTACTATTCTTTTCACGGTTGAAAGACCTAATCCAGTACCCGCGAACCTTTCATCCGTTTGGAGCTTCTGGAAAGCCTCGAACAATTTATCCTTATATCTCATATCAAAACCTATCCCATTATCTTTAACATAAAATTGAATATGATCCTCTTTCTGCTCACTTCCAATCTCAATACAAGCCTTTTTACAGTCGATAGTGAATTTAATAGCGTTTTGTAGAAGGTTGGAAAAAATAACCTTTAGCATTCCTTTATCTGCTTCAACTTTCCCTAATGGATTAACAATAAATTCAATGTCTCTATCTAGTTCAACATCACGATACGCTTTTATAAGATCATTAACGATATTTTGAACATTTATCTTCTCGTAGTTTATCTTGCCTCTGGTGACTCTTGAGAAACTTAGGAGATCATCGATTAATTGGCCCATTTTTTTAGCTCCTTCACTAATTCGATTTAGATAATGTCGCATCTCCTCGTTAACTTTATCTCCATGTGTATCCATTAACACTTGGGCGAAACCACTTATAGCTCGAAGTGGTGCACGAAGGTCGTGAGAGACAGAATATGCAAAACTGTCCAGATTCTCGTTGATTATCTCAAGTTCTTTTGTACGTGTTTTGATTTTTTGATAAGCTTCATTAAGTTTATGTTCCATCTGTTTGTGTTCGGTGATGTCCACCACCACGGCATAGCACACTTCGTGCTGCCCATCCTTTTCGGTAGCTTCTATGTGCACTAAACGCGGAGCAGATCCATCTTTCTGGAGCGTGACTTCGCAGGTCTCTTTGCTTTTGCTCGTAAATACATCATCAAGGAATGCATTGAAAGTTGTACGTAACCGGGGGGAAACAAATACACCAAAGCGTCGTTTGATCAGTGTGTTGCGCTCTAAGTCCATTAGGTTCGCCCCAGCTAGATTAACCTGTTGGATCGTGCCGTCACGCATTAGCGTAAAATAACCGATAGGTGCAAAGTCGTACAGGTCGGTGTACTGGCGCAGCCCCGCCTGCACTTGTGCTTGTGATTTCATCAGTTCTTCATTCTGCATCTCCAATTCGATCTGGTGCACTTCCAGTTCGTGGACGAGACGATTGGGTTTGAACTTCGTCGTAGAAGGAGCCTTGGGTTTCTTCTTGCACTTGCTCAACTTTGCTTCCGCCTGGCTACGCAGTTCAGCGACGTTGGGTAGGGTGGTGGTGGGTTTCTTTTTCATGGGTCTGATCCTTTTTTTACTATTTGTTATTCAGCGTCTTGCACAAGCTCGCTCCGGTGGTACGCAACTCCGCCTCCAACTTCTTGAAAGTGGTAATATCTAAGAACGTGATTACTACACCGTCAATCATATTCTCCAATGTGCGGTACGGTAGGATGGAGATCGCGAACCAATCTCCAAGGGGGGTAGAAATCTGTCTCTCCACTTTGATCAGCGTCCGCAGGGCTTGGTGCGCATCATCAGTCAGTTTGGGATAAAGCAAAGCCGAGGCAATATCGGTGATCGGTCTGCCCACGTCGCTGGGGATTAACTTGGTGATTTTGCCCGTCTCGCTGGTAAAGCGCCGTACGGTTAGGTTGTTATCCAGAAACAGCGTGGCGATGTCGGTGCTGTCCAGCAGATTCTTCATGTCGCCGTTTATGCGCGAGAGTTCATCTAGCTTGATTTGCAATTCCTGGTTGACAATGTGCAATTCTTCGTTCATGGACTGCATCTCTTCTTTTGAAGTGGTCAACTCTTCGTTGGTGGACTGCAGTTCCTCGTTGGTGGATTGCAATTCCTCATTGGTTGATTTGAGTTCCTCTTGCGAGGTCTGCATCTCTTCGTGCATGTTCGCCACTTCCTCACGGGCGTGTTTAAGTTCAATCATGCATATGCTGTTGTCCCCGCGTGACTTATCGGTCCTTTTTGTTTTGAGTATCGTAACCATGTCGTTAAAGACGATTATCACCATCCCGTTCAAGGCATTTGGTTCACTTTGGGGCTGGATGGTGATATTCAAGATATGCTTTCCGTCGTTGGTGCTCATTACTATATTCTTGAGATAAACTGTCGCTTTTTGGCGTAGCGCTTTTTGGAATGCGGTCATCAGTTCGAAGCGCAGATCTTCACGCGCCATGACAAAGATGTTCCAGTTGGCTTTGCCAGCCGCCGGCTCCAAGTATTTTCCTGTGCGTCCGCTGATGTAGAAAATGTCACCTTTGTTGTTGGTTAGCACCGCGGCTGGGGAAAACGTTTGCAAGAGCAGTTGATCTGCCAGTGTTGACAGGTTGTCTTTTGGTTTCTGTGGCTTGTTTGGTGTGTTGGGGTAGAGGGCTTTATAAATTGTCGGGAACTCAATCGACTCCATAGTCGAGTCAGAATCCAACCGCTGATACAACCGTGTTTTTATATCCAACGGCTTAAACAGGTTGGTAAATTCACCGATACTTTCCGCGTTCCCCAAAAATAAATAGCCGCCCGGATTCAAACTGTAATGAAAGAGCAAGAAAATTTTCTTCTGCAATTCCGGCATCAAATAGATGAGCAGGTTGCGGCAACTCAAAAAGTCAAGTTTTGTAAAGGGCGGATCCATGATGATGTTCTGCGGTGCAAAGATGACCATCTCGCGTATGGATTTTGTCACTTGATAACCGGATTTCAACTTGACGAAGAAGCGGTCCAGCCGCTTCATCGAAACGTCGGCGATGATGTTGTCTAGGAATATGCCTTCGCGCGCCTTTTCGATGGCTTGCTCATCCAGATCGGTGGCGAAGATTTGCAGGGTGATGTTTTTAATAGGTTTTAATTCTCCCAATGTCTCTTTAAAGAGGATCGCCAGTGAATATGCTTCCTCGCCGGTGGAACAGGCGGGTATCCACGCCCGCAGCGCTATATTCGAAGCGCTTTTCGTCGACAACATCGACAAGATTTTGACTTTCAATTGCTCCCACGCTTCCTTATCACGGAAAAAACTCGTCACCCCGATCAACAACTCGCGGAACAGCAATTCTACCTCCTGCGGATTCTTCTGCAGGAAGTTCACGTAGTTGGTGATCTTGTCAATTTGGTGCAATCCCATGCGCCGCTCGATGCGGCGATAGATTGTGGTCTTTTTGTACAACGAAAAGTCATGACCCGTTTTATTGCGTAATAAAATCAACACTTTTTCCAGGGCACTCCGAGCTACGTATTGGTCAGTGTGTGCGGATTTGGTGATGAGCGGCACATGCTGAAGATAGGCGCTGATCTTGTTCGGCAGTATCTCTACCGGGGCGATCACATCGGCGAGTCCAGCGTTAATGGCGCTGCGCGGCATAGCATCGAATTTGGCGGAGGCCGGTTCCTGTACAAAGACCACGCCAGCTTTTTCCTTGATTGCGCGCAAGCCCAGCGTGCCGTCCGAACCCATGCCAGAAAGGATCACGCCGATGCTTTTCTCCCGTTGATCATCGGCCAGTGCGCGAAAGAAGAAATCAATCGGCAGACGCAGGCCGTGCGGAGCGACCGGATTAAGCAAGTGCAGCATTCCGTGCAGGATGGACATGTCCTTGTTGGGCGCGATAACGTAGACGCAGTTCGGTTTGATGCGCGTCCGATCCGTCACTTGTGAAACGGTCATAGTAGTGCAACGCTGGAGCAGCTCCACCATAATGCCCTTGTGCGTCGGGTCCAGGTGTTGGACGATCACAAACGCCATGCCGCTATTTTCAGGCACGTTAGCGAAGAACAATTCCAGCGCCTCCAGCCCTCCAGCCGAAGCACCGATGCCGATGATGGGAAAGTTCTCCGTCGATTGAATCTCCTTGAGGATAACCGGGTGGTTCACAGACACGGCCACCGCTTTTTTTGGTGAGATTTTCGACCACCGCTTTTCGGGTGATCGGCGATTGACTATTTTCTCGGGTTTCTGCTTTTTAGTTATTTTTTTAGTCATTTTCATCCACCCAAAACATATTAGTAGCAAATCCTCCACTGATTAGAGACGCTGATTTATTCTTCATATATTATCCCATCCATGTAAGACAAATACGTAATTGTTAAAAATTACTATCGTAATTACCATAAGTGAATAATTTTTAGGTATATAATATCTACGCAAGAAATCAAGTATATTTGTTTTAAAAAACAAACGATTTCTAACTCATATACGAAGAATCTAGATAGATTATGCACTGTATACTTTTTCTATAAACCCCAAAAAAATATTTAGTACTGATGGCTATAAAAGATTTTTTCCTTAATAGTACCTGATAAAGCCCAACCTGTTGCCTTAACAAACTGATTAAAATCTACAGACTTACGTATATAACAATCAATACCTAAGGAATGAGAGTCTATCCAATCCGTCTTCTTTTCAGAGGCTGTTAATACAACAATAGGTATATTTTTTGCTTCTCGGTGTTCCCTTATTTTTCTTAGGAATTCAAGACCATCCATCTGAGGCATATAAATATCAAGAATAATCATATGCGGTCTATTTATTAGATTAGAATCTTCATCTTCGAAACCAAATAAATATTGCAAAGCCTCAACGCCATCTTTTGCAAAATGAATTTTAGTATTGTTAAATTTCCGCTATATTGTATTGTGATCTTCTTCATGCAAATAAAAGTATTAATAAATAAAATTTTAGTGGAAAAATTCGGATATAAATTTGTTTACCTATCTGATGGTATGAAAGCTGTTAGGTGGATTTCGTATTTTTTGGTTTCGAGGTTCCTTTTGGCGCTCCACTACTAGTTTAATGCTCCTATTAGGATCAAGTTCTGATTATTTTAAAGGAAACGACGTAAAATTCCAACAGAAATTTTAGTTACATGACCATGTATCACAATATTGATTTTTATTACACGTTCATAGAAACATTTATAAATAAATAAGCTTTTCTAGCAGTATATGCGAGAAACTATACAACGATGGAATATCTGGTGGGAAAACCCACAAGAAATAAAAAAATACATCGGCACAGAACGAACAACATTATTACAGATGCAAAGGGAACTTAAAATCCCACATATCAAAGATATCATCGGAGTAAGGAGATGTGGAAAAACTATTCTTATGTATCAGATAATATCTAAACTAATGAAAGATGATATCGATGTGAAAAATATACTTTATTTAAATTTTGATGACCCTGAATTCACAGATCTTGAAGAGACAATAAAAACCTCTTTACATATAAATCCAGATATCTCCTATGTTTTTTTCGATGAAATCCAGAATGTCAAAGAATGGGAAAAAACAATACGCGTGTATTACGATAGGAAAAAATTCAAGCAAATATTTGTTTCAGGTTCTTCTGCGTCTTTAATCTCAAGAGATATTGGAAAAACGCTTACCGGCAGACATGTAACAACAATTCTTTCACCTTTTTCTTTTAAAGAATATTTAATACAACAGCGGATTGAGAAACCAGCAGATATCTCAAACAGAGAAAAAGTGATGCACAATCTTGAAAACTATTTAAAAAACGGCGGTTTTCCTGAAACAATTAGGACAGACCAATTACTGTCAAAATCCATCCTATTAGATTTGTACAATGACATACTTTCAAGAGATATTGTCTCACGTTTTAATGCAGATTTAGACATCGTGAAAAAAATAGGGTACTACTTGATGACAAACATCGGTATTCTTTTTTCCTATAATAGCGTAGCCCGAGCATTAAATCTACACTATGACACCGTAAAAAAATATGTTCCTTATTTTGAGGAAGTGTTTCTCTTCTACGTTATTCCTTTTTTTTCATGGAAAATAAAAACGACAATAAAAAAAGATATGAAATGCTACTCGATAGACACGGGTCTAAGAAATATTGTGTCATTTAAATTTTCAGACGATTTAGGAAAACTATCAGAAAATATTGTTTTAATAGAATTAAAAAGAAGAAATAAGGATGTATATTTCTGGAAGGGGAAACGCGAAGTAGACTTTATCATCAGACAAGAAAGTAATCTTACTGCAATTAATGTTACCTTTACTAATGAAATCACTCCAAGAGAAAAAGAAGGTTTGTTAGAATTTAAAGAAAAATACAAAAATGTTCATTTAGTGATCATTACTAAAGAGCTAGAACAGACAGATACCGATGGAATACAGTATATTCCTTTATGGAAATGGTTGCTCGGTTGAATGTAAAAAAATAGATTTCAATGCTATATTGATGTTATTATAAAGAAGGGACATTCTTACGGGCGGATATCACAGAATTGGCGATCAATGGGACTTTTCACCCTAGTGAATAGAACCACACGTGTACTTTTTTTTAAAGGCCGTCCTACAAGAGAAAAGTGCCGCAATAGGGGATATAAACCTAGAGTTAAATCCCCACACAAAAAAATTAATACTGATGGCCATAAAAGATTTTTTCCTCAATAGCACCTGATAAAGCCCAACCTGTAGCCTTAACTACACCTTCTAACTAATAATAGTATATTAAATTTGACACTACATTCTATTATTAATCTAATTAACTCACATCATATAAATATATAAATTACGATACATTTATGTAGTGCCTAAATTATATG
>Ga0256868_10000934_pt1 | contig 16537 bp, 13 predicted proteins | sample RVTome_13_FD_187341 | JGI IMG/M metagenome (GOLD analysis project Ga0256868, IMG submission 187341) | Soil microbial communities from uranium-contaminated site in the Upper Colorado River Basin, Wyoming, United States - RVT92D227 HiSeq ...
GGCCTTGGTTGATCTCCTTAACCTAGGTCAAGCAAGCGATGCTATTTTGAGGGAAAACTATAAAAGCATTCTTGCCGCTGAAAATATGGTCTATGCCATCGAGCGACAGGACAGTGCAACACTGCTCTTGTTTCTTGGCTACGAGGAACAAGGCTGGAGACAGTTTCGCGAGAATGAGAGCCTCTTTTTCCAATGGTTGGCCCGGGCAAAGGATAATATCACCATTGAAGGAGAAGAAAGAATTGTCAGTACCATTGAAAAAGAATACTCGGCCTATCTGCATCATATCTCCGGACTTCCGCCTGTGTCCAAGTCCAATTTGCAGAAAAGTGCAGCCTTTTATCACGAGACCATACTCCCCTCGTTTATTTCTGTCCGGGATGCATGTATTCGTCTCCGTGAGATCAACCAGGAAGCGATGTTTAAGGCCAGTGAACGGGCTTGCCACGTTGCAAAGAAAGCGATCTGGTCGATGGTCCTCATCGGCAGCGCCGCAATAGGAATTGGATTGGGATTCAGTTTATTCCTCTCAAATTTTCTCGTAAGGCCTGTACGTCAGATGATGGAGGCGACCCAAAAGATTTCTGAAGGCAATTATGATGTGGAAATTTCCATACAATCCTCTGACGAACTGGGTGATTTAACGTATGACTTTAATGAGATGGTCAAAAAATTGAAAACATACCACGACCTGAACATCGATCAAATTATGGCAGAGAAACGAAAGAGTGAAGCAATCATTCGAAGCATCGATGATGGGATTGTGGTGGTTGACAATGAGCTCAAGGTAACTGGCATGAATCCAACGGCAGCAAAGGCGCTTAACATTGAACCTGACCAGATACAGAACAAGCATTTTCTTGAGGTCGTCAAGAATGAAATGTTGTTCAATTATGTGAAGCAGTCAATTGAAACAGGCCAGCCCCCCTCCATTGAAGAGAGGAAGACTATTTTCACTATCGAACAGGGAGACACGCAACGCCACTACCAATTTTCGATAACGCCTGTCCATGGAAAGCCTGGCTCTCTGTTAGGGGTTGTATTGCTTTTGCGGGATGTGACCCGCCTTACAGAATTGGACCGTCTTAAAAGCGAGTTTGTCATGATTGCTTCGCATGAATTGCGAACTCCTTTAACGAGCGTAGGGATGAGCATTAAACTCCTTCTCGAAAAAACCATGGAGAAACTCGATGAGAAAGAGCAGCAGCTTCTTTTGGCCGCCCATGAGGACCTGCAAAGACTTAAAAACCTTGTTAGCAACTTATTAGACCTTTCGAAAATTGAGGCAGGAAAGATGGCGATGGAGTTCGAAAACATTTCTATTGATAGCCTCTGTCAGAACGCCACAGATATTTTAAAGACCCAAATCGACGCAAAAGGAGTCAATTTTACCTTGGATTTGCACCAACGCCTGCCCTACGTCAAAGCAGACGCCAATAAAATCATCTGGGTGTTAACCAACCTCATCTCCAATGCCTTGCGTTATACTGACCGGCGGGGGCATATTCGCCTCTCTGCCGAGTGGATTGGTCCCTATGCTCATGTTTCAGTCACCGACAATGGGTCGGGTATTCCGTTCGAAGCTCAATCCAAGATTTTTGACAAATTTGTGCAGATCAAAAGTGACAAAGCGCTTGGAGGAGGCGGACTCGGGTTGACCATTTGCAAAGAGATCGTCCGCGCCCATGGAGGAACGATCTGGGTGGATTCAACCCCAGGAGAAGGAAGCACGTTTACTTTTACACTCCCTATAGTAGGGAAGTCCTAAAAGAGGTACTCCATGATAACCAAACCTATTTTGATCGTAGATGACGAAAAAAATATTCGTTTGACCCTTTCACAATCCCTCGAGACTCTAGGGGGAGAAATCGATACCGCTGCAAACGGAGAAGAAGCTCTATCGAAACTGAAAGAGAGGGAGTTTGGTTTGATCCTTTTAGACATCAGAATGCCGGGGATGGATGGGATGGAAGTTCTTCGTCAGGTTCGCGAGATTCGGCCCGATATCCGTGTCATCATGATAACGGCTTACGGGACGGTTGAATCGGCTGTGGAGGCTATCAAATTGGGCGCAGTAGACTTCCTCCAGAAACCATTCGATCCTGAAGAGATCCGGGAACTAGTATCACGAGTGATGGACAGAGATAAACTCGATGAACATAAACTCGTAGATTATGCATCCTACATCGAACTTGCAAAGAAATGCATTGGAGAGCGCCATTTCAACGCAGCCGTTGAGCATGTGCGCAAAGCTATCTTTATTGATCCCGGACGGCCCGAGGCCTTTAATCTTCTGGGGGCACTGACGGAGATACGTGGAGATCGTATTGAAGCACAGAAAAACTATAGAACAGCACTTTCTCTCGACCCCTCCTATGAACCTGCCATCAAAAACCTTCATCGATCGACCAACGGAAAATGGAGACAGGCAGGAGGCATCCTTTTGGAGGGGGTTAAAAAGGAAGAAAAGTAATTGGTCATTTAACAGACCATATCTTCACCCATCGTGCTGCGGCAAGCGCCGAGAGATTCGAGATGACCCCCAGAAGGCGGCGTTGATCGAGCAGAAGATTTTTGAAATCGTACTCAATGCCTATGACTCCGATGGTCTCTTCAATCGATTTCATCGGTGTGAAGAATACCCTGATGTTTGTCAGTGTTTGTGTGCCAGCACCAGCAGCCTCACCATGTGAATAGGTCCACTCCGCGACGGCCATCTCATTTGGAGTAAGGTCAATATCAGGTTTACTTCGAGCCCAGACCTGGAGCCTTCCGTCCTTCCCGCTGAAAAGCACAAAAGACGGTGCTCCAATGATCTTTGAGAGGTACTTGATCGCAATATGACTGATGTGATCCAGTACGGTGGTACGAAACAAAGCTAAGACATTTTCCCATTCACTCGAATTCTTGACAAGCCCCCCAACAAATTGCTCAACAGGAGGAAGCATCAAGAACTCTTTGCTCATTTCCTCAATGAGAGTGATACGTTTGACACGGAGCTGCAAAGCGAGGTTTTGGCGTTTTGTTATTTTCACAAGTTGCCCGATAGTAATTGAAGTGAGGAAAAAGACCACAACATTGATAATGTCATGGGGATGATTCATGGTGAGGCTGTATCTTGGCTCCGTGAAGAAAAAATCGAAGGTAAAAAGGCTGACAATTGAGGAAAAAAGTGAAGGCCCGATGCCGAAAAGGAGGGCGCTGGCAATGGTTGCAATTAAGTAGATGAAAACGAGTGACATGGGATGAACGAATCTTTGAAGGAATAAGTTCAACAACGTGATGCCGGCGACCATTACAATGGTGAAGAGGTAGTCTTTGGGATGAAGTGTAACTCGTTCGGGCTTTGCCTTTACCTCTATCTCTCTTTTCTCAATCGTTGGCGTGATGAGATGCAGTTCAAATTCGCTCGGGGTGTGAAGCAAGCGCGATGCGGGTGAGCCTTTCCAGAATCCTAACAACATGGAGTGAAGGGGCTTACCGATCACGATATGGTTAATATTATAGTCACGGGCAAAGCGCAGAATTTCATTCGCTACATCGGTACCGGAAAGGGTAGCAATTTTAGCACCCAATTCCTCTGCAAGATTCAATGCCTCGGCGATATAAGCCTTATCTTTATCCGACATCTCTTTCAGGGCGGGTGTAGAGACATATACCGCATACCATTCCGCATGGGCATCTTTGGCAATCGTGTACCCTTTGCGGAGAAGCTGTTTTGCATACGGGCTCGGAGCAATACAAACCATCAATCTCTCCGCTGCAGGCCAGGGGCCAGAAATGGCCTTCGCTCTCATATAGTTCAAAAGTTCGGTATCTATCTTGCGGGCTACATGGGTGAGCATGAGTTCCCGAAGAGCAACCAAATTGCCCCGCTGGAAGAAATTGGCCATCGCTCGTTCAGCCTGTTTTGGGATGTACACCTTTCCCTCTTTTAGCCGCTCAAAAAGTTCTTCCAGGGGGACATCAATGACCTGAACTTCATCTGCCCTATCCAGAAAGGTATCCGGCAGTGTCTCCTGCATTCGGATTCCTGTGATCTTTTCCAGAACATCATTCAGGCTTTCAAAATGCTGAATATTCATCGTTGTATAAACATCAATGCCGCTGTCGAGCAATTCTTCAACATCACGATATCGTTTGGGATGGCGGCTACCCGGGGCATTGGTGTGGGCAAGTTCATCGACCAAAACGACCGCAGGCCGTCTTGTGAGGATGGCATCGAGGTCCAATTCTTCAAGGACGATGCCTTGATATTCTACACGCCTCCGTGGAATCATTTCCAGATCTTTGAGTAATGCCTCTGTTTCCATCCGCCCATGAGTCTCTACAATGCCCACCACCACGTCCTCGCCGCGCTTCTTCAAAACGTGAGCTTCATTGAGCATGGCATAGGTCTTTCCAACGCCGGGTGCATAGCCCAGAAATATCTTTAGCCTCCCTCTTTCCTCTTCATCCCGTTGAACTTCCTTTAAGAGGGCGTCCGGATCGGGCCTTGAATTATCTTTAAGACTATTTTCCGTTCCCATCTCTTAGGACCGCCTTCCCTATTCTCGATGACTTCACGGAGGGGTAAATCGAAAGACGTAAAGGGTTTCCCACTTACGACTCGCAACTTCCCACTCACAGTTTATTTGCTCTTCTTTGCTGCCTCATCCAGGGCCAGGTTCAATTCGAGAACGTTGACCCGTGGCTCACCCAAGACGCCGAATTGTCTTCCCTCGGTGTGTCCTTGTACAAGTTGTTTCACTTTGTCTTCGCTCATTCGGCGTTCGCGGGCAACCCGTGGGATTTGAAATTCAGCCGCCGCCGGGCTGATATGCGGGTCAAGCCCGGATCCGGAAGAAGTGATGAGGTCAATCGGGATCCCTACGTTGGGGTTTTCAGTGCGCAATTGTTTTGAACGCTCTCTCACCTGCTCTTCAAAAAGCCGCTTACTTGTCGGCCCGAGATTCGTGCCACCCGAAGCGGTCGCATCGTAACCGGAACCGGCTGCAGAAGGCCGCGAGTGGAAATAACCCGGCCCGTTGAAAGGCTGCCCGATCAAACGAGACCCAACCACCTTCCCTTCTCTCTCAATAAAACTCCCGCGAGCTTTTTCCTTAAACAGTAAGTCTGATAACCCGGTTATAACGAACGGATAAATGATTCCCACAAGCACTGTGAGTACTATTGTTAATGCTACAGCCGGGTAGATTTGTTTGAGTAGATTCATGTTGACTTCCCTCGCTATTTACACAATTAAGATTCCAAAAGGTAGTCGGGTGTGCTGGAGAAGCTTTACGGCGGAACCTTTTAGCGTTTTGCCACTGCGATGCCAAGCACATTCCAGAAGTCACCTTAAGTGATATCGCATGTTACCCGTGCGACATAAAAAAGAACCGCTCTGTAATGGTTGGGAAACATACCCGACTACCTTTCAAGGCAACATCACACCAAGCCCAACAAGGTAACAATGACATCGATCATCTTAATCCCTATGAAGGGAATCACAATGCCGCCAAATCCGTAGATGAGCAGGTTGCGCCTGAGCACCACCGCCGCCCCCAAGGGGCGATATTTGATGCCCCGTAAAGCCAGAGGAATCAATGCAACAATGATCAGGGCATTGAAAATCACCGCTGACAAAATGGCGGACTCCGGTGTGGCTAACTGCATTATGTTAAGCGCGCTAAGGGGTCCACTCTTGACGCCCATCACCATGTATAATGTCGAAAACATGGCCGGGATGATGGCAAAGTATTTAGACACATCATTGGCGATGGAAAACGTCGTAAGCGCACCACGTGTCATCAGAAGTTGCTTGCCAATCTCAACGATCTCAATGAGTTTTGTGGGGTTCGAATCGAGATCAACCATGTTCCCAGCCTCTTTAGCCACCATTGTCCCCGTGTTCATCGCCACGCCAACATCAGCCTGAGCAAGGGCCGGAGCATCATTTGTCCCATCGCCGGTCATCGCCACCAGTTTCCCCTGAGCCTGTTCGCGACGGATGAGATCCATTTTGTCTTGTGGCTTCGCCTCCGCGAGAAAATCATCCACCCCAGCTTCACCGGCAATGGCCGCTGCGGTCAAGGGATTATCCCCTGTAATCATAATGGTTTTAATCCCCATTTTTCTCAGTTGCACGAACCTTTCCCGCATCCCTCCCTTTACAATATCCTTCAGATGAATAACACCAAGCACGCGATTGCGATCAGCAACAACCAGAGGTGTCCCACCGGACTTCGAAATGCGTCCAACAATTTCTCTCAGTTCAGACGGTTCGGTGCCTCCTTTGGAGCTGACAAAGGAGATAATCGCATCAGGGGCACCCTTCCTGATCGAGCGCCCCCCGATATCAACTCCTGACATCCGGGTGTGTGCGGTGAAGGGGATGAACTGCGCCTCTCTGGACGATAGATCCCGTCCTCGCAACCCATACTTTGTCTTTGCCAGAACCACGATCGAGCGCCCTTCCGGGGTTTCATCCGACAGGCTTGACAGTTGTGTGGCGTCTGCCATTTCCTCCTCTGTCACTCCAGGAAGAGGAATGAATTCGGTGGCCTGCCTGTTGCCAAGCGTAATGGTACCCGTCTTATCCAAAAGCAAGGTGTTCACGTCGCCTGCCGCCTCAACTGCCCGGCCTGACATGGCGAGCACGTTGTGTTGGATCAGTCGATCCATCCCCGCGATGCCGATGGCCGAAAGCAGTCCACCGATTGTGGTCGGGATCAAGCAGACAAGTAATGCCACCAGCACCGTCATCGAAGGGGGTGCGGCCCGAACGAAACTCCCTGCCGCCTCTGAAGCCCGGACGCTGTAAATGGCGTATGGGAGCAGTGTTGCGACTGCCAGGACAAAGATAATTGTCAGACCGGCCAGCAATATATTGAGTGCGATCTCGTTCGGCGTCTTCTGCCGTTCTGCACCCTCGACCAGTGCGATCATACGATCCAAGAAGGTGTCTCCGGGATTCGATCTGATCCGCACCTTGATCCAATCTGAAATCACTGTTGTTCCGCCCGTGACCGCCGAGCGGTCTCCACCTGCTTCGCGAATGACAGGCGCGCTTTCGCCAGTGATGGCTGATTCATCTACCGATGCGACGCCTTCGATGACCTCTCCATCGCCGGGAATAATTTCTCCCGCACGAACTAACACGACATCCCCCTTCCGCAACTTCGACGCACGGACCAGTTCGGTCTTAACCTGCTCTATCCCCTTCCCGATGGCTCCGATGATGCGATTCGCCACAGTTTCAGTCTTCGCCTTGCGAAGCGTATCCGCCTGTGCTTTCCCTCGACCTTCGGCCATAGCTTCCGCAAAATTGGCAAAAAGCACCGTGAACCAGAGCCACAGCGTTACCTGCACGGTGAAAAGCAAGTTGCCGGTATTGCCAACGACAATGTCCCGAAGAATAAGCAACGACGTAAGAATACTGCCGATCTCAACAACGAACATCACTGGGTTGCGGGCAACCTGTCGTGGGGCTAGCTTTCTAATCGCATCCTTAATAGCCCGCTTCACGATGGGCGGGTCAAAAAGGGGTCTTTTCTTTGTTTTTCTTGCCATAACGTTTTCGTATTCTCGAGCCCTTGGACGTTTAAGTCTGAGAATTTATCTCTAATCCCGCGAAGCGCGGGACTCAAACTCTAAACGCTAAACACTAAATCCAAAATAAACCCAAAATCATAATGTTCAAAACTTCAGTTTTGGGTTCAGAATTTTCGATTTCTAGGTCGTTTTGGGTTTTGAGTTTCCTCCATTTTGAGTTTACTTAGAGTTTAGGGTTTTGGATTTAGGATTTAAAACATCATTCCTGCTTCCATCAGAAAATGTTCCACGATCGGGCCGAGTGAAAGCATCGGAAAAAAAGTGAGCGCCCCAACGATAAGTATGACCCCGATCAGCAATACCACAAACAGAGGGGTATGAACTGGGAACGTGCCCGCTGAAGGGGGAACGATCTTTTTGGTCGACAGATTGCCCGCGATGGCCATCATCGGAATGATCATCAGAAATCGCCCGATCAGCATTGCGAGTCCTATCATACTGTTATACCAGAGGGTATTTGCGTTGAGTCCTGCGAAAGCAGACCCGTTGTTTCCTGTGGCTGACACGAAAGCGTAAACGATCTCCGAGAGCCCATGCGGCCCAGCGTTGTTGACCTTCGATGCCCCGTAGCCTGCAACGCTTGCCCAGGCCGAAAAAGCCAAAATCGAAAAGGCAAAGACAAGCACATAAAGCATGGCCATCTTCACGTCTTTCGCTTCGATCTTTTTCCCCAGGTACTCCGGGGTCCTTCCAACCATAAGCCCCGCAATAAAGACCGTCAGCACGATCATCACCAACATTCCATACATTCCTGCGCCAACACCGCCGAAAATAATCTCACCAAGCATGATGTTTAGCAGCGGTATCATCCCTCCCAACGGCGTAAATGAATCGTGCATGGAATTGACCGCCCCGCACGAGGCGTCCGTGGTGATGGTCGCAAAAAGCGCAGAGTTGAGGATGCCGAAGCGAACCTCTTTCCCTTCCATGTTGCCACGTGCCTGCTGTCGGCCATCTGTATTGTTTGCAGCTTGCGTTACTCCATGTTGGTTAAAAATCGGATTCCCACGAGCCTCGAAGTAATAGACGCAGAAAAAACCAGCCAGAAAAAGTATTGCCATTGCAGAGAAGACGGCCCAGCCATGCTTCTGATTGCCGGTCATCCGGCCAAGCGTATACGTTAAACCCGATGAAATGGCAAGGATGGCGATCATCTCCAAGAAATTCGAAAACGGTGTCGGGTTCTCAAAGGGGTGGGCTGAGTTGGCATTGAAGAAGCCGCCACCATTTGTCCCCAACTCCTTGATGATCTCTTGTGATGCAACTGGTCCTTGAGCGATTGTCTGGACCATCACGGTCTCAATGGTTTTATTGCCCCGATCATCCGTTTTTTCCACCTTTTGCGGCTCGACGAGTGTGGCTTGTGTGTATGGGCTGAAGTTCTGGACCACTCCTTGAGAGACCAATAGAAGCGCCCCAATAATACAAAACGGAAGCAACACATAAAGCGTTGTGCGGGTGAGATCGACCCAGAAATTACCAAGGGTCTTTGCTTCACGCCGTGCAATCCCCCGAATGAAAGCGATTGCAAGTACAATTCCGGCGGCTGCGGAAACGAAATTATGGAAGGTCAGCCCTGCCATTTGAACCAGGTAGCTCATCGTGGATTCACCCGAGTAGGCCTGCCAATTCGTATTGGTGGTGAAACTCGAGGCCGTGTTGAATGCCAAGTCCGGTGCCACGCCAGAGAACCCTTGGGGATTGAGCGGCAGATAGTATTGAAGCCGTTGAAGCCCATAAAGGACAAGCAACCCTATCAGGCTGAGCATCAGCATGGCCGCAGTGTAGGTTGTCCAGTGCTGCTCCTCGTGCTCGTCAATTCGGCATATGCGGTAGATCAATCGCTCTAAAGGGCCAAACAGCCTACTCAGAAGCATTCTCTCTCCAGAAAATACCTTAGTCATGTAGATCCCAAGCGGCTTGGTCACGGCAAGCAAAACCAGAAAGTATATTCCGATCTGTAACAATCCGTTAAGCGTCATTTTGTTTTCTCCTAAGCTATAAGAAAGTCATTGTGAGGAGCCCCGCTTTGACGGGACGACGTGCCTGCGCGCTGAAGCGCTACGGCGCGCAAGCGCGGCAATCCCATGAGATTGCTTCACTTCGCCCTGAACACCATGCGGCGCAGGGCTTCGTTCACAATGACACCTGTAACGTTAACTTATTGGGGGCGTTCACTTTGCTAAAATCGCTCAGTGTGTTTGAGATGGCAACTTACTCCTGATCGCTAATCAGAACTTCTCAGGTTTGAGGAGCGCATATGTCAGATAGACAAACAACCCCAGACCAATGATCCCGCTGATGATATATTCCCAATTCACGTTCTACCCCCTGTGTCACAATCGATCACAGACGCGGACATACCAGAATGAGAACCCAAAAAAGACCAGGACCACCATGATCAAAATGAAATCAAGCACTTCAATTACCTCTCGAGACATTGAGACCTGATTAAATTAAACCCAGCCATTTCAATCCATTATATGTCTCTGTAATCTGCTAAGTCAACTCTTTGTACTCGTTCACTACATATGAGACAGATGCGAGGGGTAACTAGTGTAGTGTTACAGTAACGGCTTTACAACGAGCGACCTTTTCCAAGATGGTGTCAACGTTTTTCGTCCAGACAAATGGTTTTGGATTTGCGTTGTTCACTCGGATAAACTCTTCAATGGCAAACACCAGATCCGATACGCTTCTGAACACACCACGGCGAATCCGCTTACGGGTGATCTCCCCAAACCACCGTTCAACGAGATTCAGCCACGAGGAGGAGGTCGGGGTGAAGTGGCAATGAAAGCGGGGATGCTTTTTCAACCATGCCCTGACCTTGGGGTGATTATGCGTACCGTAGTTGTCCAAAATCATGTGGATGGCCAAGTCCTTGGGGGTTTCACGGTCGATCTGTCGCAGAAATTTTCGGAATTCGATGTTCCGATGCCGCGGGTAACAAGAGCCGATGACCTTCCCCTCCAGCACATTCAATGCCGCAAACAGGCAGGTGGTCCCGTTGCGTTTGTAATCGTGCGTCATCGTTCCACAACGTCCTTTCTTCATCGGCAGTCCGGGCTGCGTCCGGTCCAAGGCCTGCACCTGCGATTTCTCGTCTACGCACAGAACAACGGCCTTGTCCGGTGGGTTCAGATATACCCCCACCACATCTGTCAACTTTTCAACAAAGCGTCTGTCCTTCGAAAGCTTGAAGGTCTCGATGCGGTGCGGTTGCAATCCGTGCGCGTCCCAAATCCGAGAGACGGTGGCATTGCTGACGCCCATGGCTTGGGCCATTGTCCGTGTGGACCAGTGCGTCGCGTCCGGGGGCGTTGTGTGCAGCGTGGCCTCCACAATCGCCTTGATCTTTTTGGCCGGCAGGGCGCGAGAACTCAAGCCGTGGGGCGCATCTTCTGCAAGTCCCTGCGGTCCTTGTTCCTCAAACCGCTTCCGCCATTGCACAACCGTGGGACGGCTCGTCTTCAGAGTTTGGGCAATGACTCTGTTGGACAAACCTTCTGCAGCCAACAGACAAATGCGTGCACGCAACACGGTTCTCTGGGGACTGGTTTTGGCCCCCTCCCAAGCTTTCAGCGTCATGCGCTGCCCTTCCGTCATCGACAGTTTTTCGGCTGGGTTCCACATGAACCCGTATATAACACGAAACTCAATAATTGTAAAGATATTACTGTAACACTACACTAGTTACCCCTCGCATCTGTCTCATATGTAGTGAACGAGTACACCACTTACCATCTGCCGTGAATCTGTGATATAATAACGCAATGAAAAGATTACGAATCTATGTCGATACTTCTGTGATCGGTGGTTGTTTTGACCCAGAGTTTCGTGCATGGTCAAATGGGCTGATCAAGGATTTTCGGACCCGGCGGTTTCATCTTGTTCTCTCCGACGTGACGGCAGCCGAAATTGAGCGAGCCCCAGTTCAAGTACGCAATCTCCACACTGAAATCATTCCTATTGCGGAGATACTTCCGGTCACCGAGGAGGCGCTCGCTCTGCTTGAAAAGTACGAGGCACACGATGTGCTCGATTCTCGGTTTCGAAACGATATGCTCCATATTGCATTGGCCACGGTTGCCGAGGTCGATGTTCTAGTTAGCTGGAACTTTCAACACATCGTAAGGTTGGACAAGATCCAGCAATTCAATGGAATCAATCTTGAACTTGGCTATAAGCCTTTGGCGATTTACTCGCCCCGAGAGGTTACAACATATGAGCGAGAAGATTGAGATTCGATCGGTGGAAATGGTTCGGCGTATTCGCGATGAATTAGCGGATATCTTGAAAAGCAAATCCCATCCTGAGATTATTGAATTCTTCAAGAAGGCGGGAGATGTGGCACGCAAGGAGTGCAACCGCCCCAAGAGAATTTAACCACAGACAGAATCACACGACCGTTGATTTTAGAGGTTGAGGCTGTAGAAAAAGCCCCCAAGCAGATTCCTGGGCGAGATGCAGAAAAAAGTGACCTTAGATAATGCGCTACAATCAATGATCTCATGCTGGGGAGGGGTCAAGTGACCCCCGAAAACATCGTTCAAACTCGTCAAAAGGACTTTTCCTACAGACTCGTTATGTGAAAAACACCAAAGGAGGTGTAGTATGAAAGTATTGGCACTCAATTCCAGCCCACGGACCGGAGGCCAGAGTAAGACTGAATTGATGTTGAATTCCCTTATCGGAGGCATGCGCGATGCCGGCGCTGAAGTCGAGATGGTGAACCTGCGCGAGAAAACCGTCAAGAATTGCATAGGTTGTTTCACATGCTGGACAAAGAGCCCCGGCACATGCATTCTCAAGGACGATATGACCAACGATCTGTTCCCGAAGTGGCTGGAATCGGACCTTGTTATCTATGGAACGCCCCTTTATCATTACGCCATGACCGCGACACTGAAGGTTTTTCTCGAGCGAACGCTCCCCTCGGCTCAGCCTTTTTTTGAGATTCACGAGGGACGCATGTTTCACCCTTTGCGGCGTAAAGTCCCGGCAGTTGTGATACTCTCCGTTTCCGGGATGCCGGACAAAAACCACTTCAGCGCGCTGTCCGCGCACATGAAGTATCTCTGCGCTTCTCCCGGTCGAAGGCTTCTGGCCGAAATCTACAGGCCTACTGCGGAAGCGATGACGAGTCCATTCCTCGAAGAGAAGACAAAGGACATACTGGACGCCACCGAACAGGCAGGGCGAGAACTGGTACGGTCTATGATTATTTCCTCAGAGACAATGGGAAGGATCACCCAACCCCTCGTTGACCCGCAGTTCTTCGCTGGAATCGGCAACCTCATGTGGAAGACCTGCATCGCCGAAGGAGTGACCCCAAAGGAATTCGCAGAGAAAAAGATGATTCCCCGCCCGGACTCGCTGGAAAGCTTCTCGTTTCTTTTCCCCCTTGGGATCAATGCCAGGGCAGTTGGTGACAGGAAGGTGGTGTTGCAGTTCAAGTTCTCCGGGGAAGTGGAAGGCTCATCCTATTTCACCATCGAGAAAGGGACGGTGAGGGCGCAAAGCGGAACTTGGGGCAGCCCTGACCTCACCATCGAGGCGCCTTTTGCTCTCTGGATAGACATTATGACCGGCAAGGCCGACGGTCGCCAGATGTTGATGGAGCAGAAATACAGAATGTCTGGCGACCTGTCTCTCATGATGGAGTTGTTTCAAAAAGCTTGAGCTAACGAGGGATTCACGACAGGCCAAAGGCATAGGGGTCTGCCCTTAACATTTGCAAATTAAGGATAAATTTGGCCTAACAAAAAAATCCAGCGGCCGCGGGACAAACGTGGTTTGTTTTCGGATTCGTAGTTTGCACGCCGCTGATCTAGCTCGTTGAGGCTGTAGAAAAAGTCTTAAAAGCATGATAGAATCGCCATATACTTGATCGTGTTTTAGCAAGAGACCGCTTAGTAAGAAGAGGAGAGATATGGCGAGATATAAGGACTATGATTATTCCCAGGGGAAGTTCATACCGATCCACTTTGACCGACAGATCTTACCCGGAACGTTTGAATATAGCCTTCATGATCTGAAGATCAGCAAAATAGGAAATTATGTTACGATCCACAGAAGTCTCGATGAGAGAAAATGATCATTCTCTATTTTTGATCCAGCAGAAGAAGCGTTTTTAAAGAAGTGACTTTTTCTACAGGCTCGTTCGTCACTCGTCCCTCACGGCGAGAATATCACTGACTTCAGCAAAGGAGGAACGCAATGGGAGACAAAGGCGGCAAAAAGAACAAAGAGAAGGGCCAGAAACAGAAGGCAACCAAACAAGCAAGAGATCTAAAAGAGAAGAAGGACAAACAACCAAAAGCGCACTAAAATAGGGAGCAGGTTGCCAATGGCGTCTGAACAGAGGGACGTAGTTGAAAAATAGCACTTTACACAGATATGGAAATGTATGGTAATGAATCCTCATGCTTCACAAGGCAAGGTTAGATGTTCCGGGGACTCTTCATCATGTATGATTCGGGGGATTTAAAGGTCTCCGATATTTAAGGGTGATCAAGACCGGCAAGATTCTATTTCGAGGGCTGAGATCGTCAAGCAATTGGCGTATGTACTTTGGCGACTTCCAAACAGAGATGAATAAGTGTCAATTTTCAACTACGTCCCCGTCCTTCCCGTCTCGCAATTATAAGCTGGTTTGAGCAGGCAAAGATCTCTCTTATATTTAGAGACGTTAGTTGACTCCGCTCCCATGTCAGACGAAATCATTTTCCCTTACTTGACATAACTTTCACCATGTGATTATAATGTAATTACATTCAATTGGGAGGAAACGTTCAATGAAGACCCGTTTAGTTCGTATTGGTAATTCGCGTGGTGTGCGACTACCTAAGACAATCATTGCGCAAGCTGGGTTGACCGAAGAAGTGGAGTTAGGAGTTCGAGATGGAGCCGTTGTTATTGCTCGTGCTACTTCTGCTCGCTCAGGATGGGCTGACGCTGCCAGGCAGATGCGTCAGCGCGATGAAGATCAGTTGCTTAATGCCCCCACCCCTACCCGCTTTGACGACAAGGAGTGGCAATGGCGATGATTGAAGATGTCCGGCGGGGTGATATATTTCTGGTTAGTCTAGATCCCGCCAGAGGGGGAGAGATCCAGAAGACTCGTCCCTGTGTAATCGTCTCACCGGACGAGCTTAACTCCTATTTACGAACTTTTATCGTAGCTCCCCTCACAACAGGAGGCCATCCCTATCCGTTCCGAATCCCGTGCCGGTTTGAAGGTCGGGCAGGGTATGTCGTGATTGACCAGATTCGCACCGTCGATCGGGAGCGATTGGTGCGTCGTCTTGGTAAGTTGTCACCGTCCACCCTGGGACGTCTTCTCGCTGTATTGCAGGAGATGTTCACTCCATAATTACAGGGTATCAACTGCATCAACCTGACACAGAATAGCGTCGTTGGTTTTAGCGCAGGTTGTTGCCTGCGCGGGTTATTTCAATTGTTATCCATTCTTTCAATCGGTAATCTTCAACCAGAAGCCTTACGTTGAAGTGATGAAAAGCAGGTGTAGGAAGGAGTAGGATAGATGAAGCCAACGAACCAACTGGTCAATCCTATGTTGACTGATTTCTACCAGATAACCATGGCTTATGCTTATTGGAAAGCCGGAGTGCACGAGGAAGAGGCTGTATTTGACCTTTTCTTCCGCAAGAATCCTTTTGGGGGAGAATTCGCTATATACGCCGGCCTCGAGGAGAAGCTCAGGCTGTTTGAGAATTTCCATTTTACCGATGATCACGTTGCCTATCTCAAGGAGCAGATGCCGCAATGCGAGAAAGGTTTTTTCGACTGGCTCAAAAGTGTGGACTGTTCCAAAATAAAGATTTACGCCTTGAAAGAAGGAACGATATCTTATCCTCGCGTTCCTTTAATCAGAGTGCAGGGACCGATATCGGTTGCTCAGTTGCTCGAAACCTCCACGCTCACGCTGACCAATTATCCTAGCTTAATGACAACCAACGCGGCTAAATATCGCTTAGCGGTGGGGTTTGACAAAGGCTTAATTGAATTCGGTTTACGAAGGGCGCAAGGCCCGGATGGAGGGGTTTCAGCTTCCCGTTACAGCTATATGGGTGGTTTTGATGGGACCAGTAACGTTCTTGCAGGTTATCTTTTCGGTGTGCCAATACGGGGAACGCATGCCCACTCTTATGTGCAGTCTTTTACAGGCGTTGAAGATTTGAAGGATCACACTCTTGCCGGGGCAGACGGAAAAGTACATGATTTTGTCAGAATGGTTTTGGAAATCCGAGCAGAATTGGGTTTCAATCACACCAATGAAGGAGAGCTCGTATCCTTTGTGGCGTATGCCCAGGCCTTTCCCAGAGGGTTTCTCGCGCTTGTGGACACCTACGATACCTTGAAATCAGGCGTTCCTAACTTTGTTTGTGTGGCGCTCGGACTTCTCAAACTGGGGTACAGGCCCATAGGAGTAAGATTGGATTCCGGAGACCTTTCCTACCTTTCAAAGGCAACAAGGAAAGCCCTCAATGAAATTGGTGCCAGGACTGATCCCATTCTTTTAAAATGTGTGATTTTTGCGAGCAATGAGATTAACAGGAGCGTTCTGAGCTCTCTCAAGGAGCAGGGCCATGAAATCGACCTGTTTGGAATAGGCACGCATCTTGTTACATGCGATGACCAGCCTGCAATGGGATGCGTTTACAAACTGGTTGAAGCAAAAGGTGTCCCTCGGATAAAACTTTCCCAGGAATTGAGCAAAATGACCATACCCGGGAGGAAAGAGGCCTACCGCCTTTTCAGTGAAGACGGTTACAGCCTGCTGGATCTAATGATAAGAGTGGGAGATAAGCCCCCGGAACCATCAAAACGTGTCTTATGCCATCACCCCTTTGACCATATCAAGCGCGTTTATGTCACTCCTTCCAAAGTCATTCCACTCCATCGTTGCGTCTGG
>Ga0256868_10000936_pt1 | contig 16516 bp, 27 predicted proteins | sample RVTome_13_FD_187341 | JGI IMG/M metagenome (GOLD analysis project Ga0256868, IMG submission 187341) | Soil microbial communities from uranium-contaminated site in the Upper Colorado River Basin, Wyoming, United States - RVT92D227 HiSeq ...
CGGCATTCATGAAAGATAAACCGACGGTCTCTTTTCCCTGCTATGGAACTCGCCGCTTCGCCCTGGCTGAGGACAACGAGTTGATCTTTTCTTTTCCTTTCCATCATGCGGCTGAAATTCTCAGGGGATTGGCAATGACCGACAAGGGTGGTTTTAAGTATCCCATCCTCCAGCAGCTCTCTTCACCCAAACCCCCGGCTCTTTATCGCATTCGCGAAGCAGACCCCCCGGAGGAATATTTCGCCAACCTTCGCCGGCTGGAAGAGGAAGCAAAAAAGAAAAATGGATAAAAAATCAAGTGAACAAATTTTGCATGCCAATTATGTCTTCGGCCCCGTTCCCTCACGGCGGCTGGGAAGATCATTGGGAATCGACCTGGTTCCCCTCAAGACCTGCACATATGACTGCATTTACTGTCAGCTCGGCCGGACCACGAACCAGACCCTCGAGCGCAAACCCTATGTGTCTGGAAAACTGGTTATCAAGCAGCTCCAAGAAAAGCTGCCCGCCCTTGCAGCTCCTCCGGATTATATTACCTTCTCTGGCTCCGGCGAGCCGACCTTAAATCCGGACATCGGAGGGGTGATTAAAGCGATTAAAAAGCTAACAGAGATTCCCATTGCTGTTTTGACCAACGGATCGCTGCTCCATTTGGAACCCGTTCGAAGGGCCCTGCTGTCTGCTGACCTGATCATTCCTTCTCTGGATGCGGCCAGTCCCGCTCTTTTCCGATTCATCAATCGGCCCCATCATTCCTTGCATTTGAGTCAGACCCTGCAGGGGTTAAGAGAATTCCGCCGGGAATACGCCGGCCAGATATGGCTGGAGGTTATGCTCTGCGGCGGGTTCAACGATGAGCCGAAGGAAATCAAGATACTCCGGCAAGAAATTGAAAAAATTGGTCCCAACCGGATTCAATTGAATACTGTCGTCCGTCCACCGGCTGAGGACTTCGCCCAACCATTAAGCTCTGAACGGATGGAAAAGATCTGCGACCTTTTTGCTGGTCGAGCCGAGGTTTTGCCCCACGAATGCCCGGCCACGACAGTTAAGGTGTACGGGCAGATTGATCAGGAGATTCTTGCTTTTTTAGCAAGAAGGCCCTGCTCCCTGGAAGACCTTTCCCGAACCTTTGGGATTTCCGAAGAAGATATAGGGAAATACCTGAATGAACTCATGGGAAAAGGGGAAGTTCGATACAATATTCACAATCACACCGTTTTTTACAAGACCAAAAAGGTGGAAGAAAAAAGTTTAACCATGACGAGGTGAAATATGCCTATTTATGAATATCGCTGCCGGGCATGCGGCGGCGTTTCGGAGATTTGGGAGGGGGTGGGGACGCGCAACGATCCCCTTCAGTGCAAAAGCTGTGGGGGGAGCAACCTGGAAAAGGTTCTTTCCATGTCCCATCCCGTAAGAAATCCGCGCCCGAAAGGATCCACCTGCTGTGGGCGGGAGGAGCGGTGTGACAAGCCTCCCTGTTCTTCTGAAAGCTCATGCAGAAGGGATTAAGGGTTCCCCTCGATATACAAAAAGGATTTTTTGCTAATTTGAATTAAATGGAGAAAGGTGGTGAAAAAAGATGTGTCAAACGAGCAAAGGTTGTGAGCATCCGGAGAAGTTGAAAGGGGAGATGAAGGATTGTTCTCCCGAAAAGATCGCTGAATGCCATCCGGAAGTAAAAGCAGGGGAGCATCCTTGCGAGGAAAAGAAAAAAGATTAGCCATTTTTGCACAATGAAGCTCTGGGAAGGGATTGCCTGGGGCCTTGCTTTTTTCTTCTTTCCATTGGACGTCTATGCGATCACAAAAATCCTGGACGTGAGGCACTGGTCGGCCTCAGACCATACTCGCATCGTCCTCGACTTATCAGGGCCGGTTTCCTACAAGCCCTATACTACTTCAGATTCTCAAACCCTTGAATGGTGGATCGAAAGGGTGGTTTTCCCAGCCAGAGAGAAGGTCCTCCCCATAAACGATCTGGTGGCGAAAAAAGTTTGTTTGAAGGCCTCTGCTTCACATCGTGTACAACTGACGGTTACGCTGGTCCAGCCAGTCGAGACAAAGGTTTTTACCTTGAGGAAATATCTTGATAAGCCTGATCGGTTGGTCATCGATCTTTACCGGCCTGACCTCGAAGTACAAGAAAAGGAGAAACGCAAAGAAGTTTGGGGGTTCAAAACCAAAAAGACCCACATCGTGGTTATCGACCCCGGTCATGGGGGGGAAGATCCGGGAGCGATCGGGCCCAGGGGTACACGGGAGAAGGATATTGTCTTGGAGCTTGGTAAGCAATTGAAAACCATCCTGGACCAGGAGGAGGACATTCGAGCCTTTCTCACTCGGAAAGGGGATTATTTCATACCCCTGACCGAGAGGGTCCGCATCGCCCGAGAATATGGGGCCGACCTTTTCGTCAGCTTGCATTGCAATGGAAACCGAAAAAGACATCTCCAGGGAACTTCAGTTTACTGTCTTTCCCTGAAGGGAGCCAGCGGTGTAGCTGCCCGGCTCCTGGCAAACAGGGAAAATGCCTCTGATAGGATGGGTGGCGTTTTCCCTGAAGCCGTCCCAACCCGGATCTTGGATTCCATCTTAGTGGATTTAACCCAAACCAATGCCCTCAACGCCAGTCTTCGGCTGGGAGGAATCGCCCTTGGGGAGCTGGGGGGGGTGAATTCCATTCAATTCAAGGCACCTCAGCAAGCAGAATTCGCCGTTCTCAAAGCTCCCTACTTCCCTTCCGTTCTGGTTGAATGCGCCTACCTGACCAATCCAAAAGAAGAGTCCCTTTTAAAGAATAAAAGGTTTCAGGAGAGGCTCGTCAGGGCTTTGGCAAAAAGCGTCAAAAAATTCCTCCTTACTCTGTCGATCCAGGCGGGAGAAGCAAGCAGGATCGCTCATTGAGGTTGGAAATTTTGGAAGAAACCGTTCTCCTCTTTAACCGAATGGCCGCAGAATATGACCTCTGGTTTGAAAAGGAAAAGCTTACTTTTCAGGTCGAAGAGAAAGCTTTTAAATCGCTTTTCCCTTTTTTACCCAAGCCCTGGGTAGAACTGGGAGTAGGGACTGGGAGATTCGCCCGAGCCCTGGGCATTCCTTGGGGAATAGATCCGGCAAAAAATTTGTTGCAGATCGCCAAGGGGCGAGGGATCAAAGTAGTGGCGGGGAGAGGAGAATCCATGCCCATTTTCTCCAAGAGGATTGGATCACTTTTTGTTATTGACACGCTTTGTATCGTCAAATTTCCGAAGCTTCTTTTGCGGGAATGCCATCGGGTTTTGATGCGGGAGGGGAAAATCGTCATTGGTTTTGTCCCTCGGGGAAGCTCCTGGGGTAGGTTTTACATGAAAAAAAAGAAGGGCAGCCATCCTTTCCATCGATTGACCCGATTCTACTCAGTGGGAGAAGTGGAGCACATGATGATGGAAGCTGGCTTTTCCATCCAGGGTCTCTTTTCAACCCTTTTTCAAAAGCCGGGTGAAGTCAGTACCCTTGAGAATCCCATGAAAGGGCTCCATCCCCAGGCCGGCTTTCTGGTCTTGGTCGGGGAACGGATGGGCTAAAGGGGAGAGTTTTTGGAAATTTCTGTACCCCGCAAAGTTTTTTTTACGAAAGGAGCAGGGACGCACAGAGAAGAGCTACGTTCCTACGAGCTGGCCCTGCGCGATGCCGGGATTGAGAAATGCAATCTGGTGCATGTCTCCAGCATCCTGCCGCCGAGATGCCGGGCCATCTCGCGCAACCGAGGACTGAAGGGACTGGTTCCCGGAGGCATAACCTATTGTGTGATGGCCAGATGCAGCAGCCGGGAACCCCGTCGTTTAATCGCAGCCTCTGTTGGGTGTGCCATTCCCTCGGACAGATCCCTCTATGGGTATCTCAGCGAGCATCATGCCTTTGGCCGCTCGGATAAGGAGGCCGGAGATTTTGCCGAGGACTTGGCGGCGGCCATGTTGGCTTCCACTCTGGGCATAGAATTTGACGCGGACAAGAGCTGGGATGAGAAAAAAGAATATTACCGCCTCAGCAGCGCCATTGTTCGCACGACGAATATCACCCAATCGGCGATTGTAAAAAGTGGCTGGACTACGGTCCTGGCCGTGGCTGTTTTTATTTTTTAACCCAAAACCACAAAAAGTCTATTTGGACGCAGATGAACATAGGTTTTTGGGGTGTTCGGGTGATGCAAAAATAGTCTGTGTAAATATGTGTTCATCAGTGCCCTATGAATCCTACCGGCATGTTGAGGAAAGGGTTTTGAAAGGAAGAGTGGTAGCTGTCTGCCGAAGTGCCAATAAAGGCCAACCGAAACAAGACGTCTATTCCGGTTTCTTCGAAAGAGGTTTGGGCCTTGTGGGCGATGCTCACGCGGGAACGGAGAAACAGGTGAGCATTTTAGCCAAAGAAAAAGTGGATCAGCTTGCGAAAAAAACAGGACTCTCTTTTCCCCCTGGAGCCTTCGCCGAGAACCTTTTGGTCGAAGGCCTGGATCAGGCTCAATTCATTCCCGGGAAATACTTAAAGATCGGAAAAGCTCTCCTTCAGATCCAGCAAATCGGAAAAGAGCCGGGTATTCCCCATTCATACCATTACCGCGGCCATTCTCTTCTACCCCATTTCGGGATTTTCGCCAGGGTCTTGGAAAGCGGACTGGTGAAAAATGGCGATGAGATTGAGTTGCTAACTTTTCCATCATAGCCCCCGTCAGGGTTATAGGAAGGGGAGAAGCTTTTTATTCGCATGAAATTTGAGAATGGCATTCATTTTCAAAAGGAGCACCTGCGGCATTTCCTTCGCCAGAAGGGGTTGAAATACACCCGGCAGAGGGAAGCGGTATGGTCGGCTTTTCGCAGTCTGGAAACCCAGCATCCTTCTTGTGCTGAGATTTATGACCGGTCCCGGACAATCGCCCCCGGGCTCGGCTGGGCTACCGTATATCGATCTTTGAAGTGGATGAAGGAGCTGGGGATAATCGTCGAAAGGGATTTCGGCGGTGGCCGTACCCGCTTTGAACCCAGCGGAAGGGGGCTGACTCACGCCCATCTGGTTTGCCGACAGTGCGGAAAGGTCATAGAATTGAAGGACAGGGCCATTGAATCCTTCTGGAAGAAAGCGGCGAAAAAATATCGGTTCGAAGTCTCCCGCAAGATTGTCGAAGGCTACGGTCTGTGTGCCGAATGCGAAAGAAAAACCCGGAATGATTGGGGGGATTCAATGGAAAATGATAGAGTTCGATGAAAATCATCCTGGATGCACATTCTCGATTCTTTGCCCAGAAGATTAACAAAATGACCGGGCAGAATATCGATGCGTGCTATCAATGCGGAAAATGTACAGCCGGATGTCCGCTGGCCTATACCATGGAAATTCCACCCCATGAGATCATCCGTTTTGTGCAACTGGGGTGCGAGCAGGAAGCGCTGAGTTCCCGGACAATCTGGCTCTGTGCTTCCTGTGAAACCTGCACCTCCCGCTGCCCGAAGAACATTGACGTTGTGGCGGTCATGGATGCGCTGCGCATCCTGGCTTTTCGGCAGGGTCAAACAAGAGCAGAGAAAGAAATTACCCTTTTTCATAAAATTTTTCTGAAGGTAGTGGAACACTTTGGTCGGGTTAATGAAGTTAGCTTAATGGGACAATATAATCTTTTTACCCTTAGCCCCCTGCGGGATTGGCGACTGGGGAAAAAGCTGCTCGCCAAGGGCAAACTAAAACTGACTGTTCCCAAAATTAAAGGCCTAAAAGAATTTCAGGAGATTTTCAAGCGGATTCGCACCTCCCGGGAGGAAGGGCCGTGAGGAAGGAACGACTTAACCGTCGGACGTTTTAACCCTGATGCTGAAAGAAGAACTCGGGAAAAGGGGGATGAAAGTAGTAGGTTAAGTCTACTATGATCCGGAAATTTTTAAGGCCTGTCTGGAGGGGCGTGAGTTACGCGGAGGGATGGCTGCCAAGGAAATTGGCGAGGTTATCGATCAACTGTTGGCCGGCGAAGAACAGGGGGTGCAAATGTGCCTGGCTGTCGTTTATGTGAATAGCGGGGACGGGAAAAAAGAAGCAATGCAGGACGTCATCCGCATTGAGGCAGAAAATCGCGGATATCGATTGGTGAGCCTTTTGGGGAAAGAGAAGTTTATCGAAGGCAGATTAAAGATCGTTGACTTTTTGGAAGAACATTCCGTACTGATTGAACCAGACTGATTCAGGAGGCAACAATGGCATCGGAGTTGGACAAGATAGCCGAAGAGCTTCAGAAGGAGGCATGGGCGGGTTATACGGAAGTGGTAATCGACCATGCGCAGAACCCACGCAATGTGGGGAGTATCCAGAATGCCGATGGCGTCGCCATGGTAACGGGACCATGCGGCGATACCATGGAAATTTGGCTTAGGGTGCGAGGGGACGTTATCAAAGAAGCTACCTTCTGGACCGACGGTTGCGGCACCTCAATCGCTGTTGGAAGTATGGTTACCGAGCTGGCCAAAGAGAAAACCATCCGGGAGGCCACGGGAATCACCCAGAAGGATGTGCTGGATGCATTAGGTGGTTTACCGGAAGAAAGTCAGCATTGCGCCCTGCTGGCGGCCAACACCTTAAAGGAGGCGGTCAAGGACTATCTGGCCTGCAAGAACGAACCCGGGAAAAGAGCCGACCAGAATCACTGAATTTAGGACCGGGAGCCAAGGAAGAAAATTTCGGGGAGGAATAGGAAGAATGAAAAATTACTATCAAATCCTTGGCATTGACAGCACTGCCAGTCAGGAAGAAATCAAGAGAGCGTTTCGAAGAATGGCTTCTTTCTATCATCCTGACCATAACCCTCAGGAGACGAAGAAGGCGGAAGAGAAGTTTAAGGAGATCAACCAGGCCTATGAAGTGCTCAGTGATGAGGCCAAGCGGCGGCAACATGATCGTCTCATTTATCAGCATAGACCGCGGCACAGGGAAGTTACAATGGAAGACTTCCCGAATTGGGTTTTTACCGGCAGCGATATTCTGGAGGAACTGCTGAGGAGATTTACCGCCCGAAGCATCATCTTTGATGAAATTCCAAGATCCAGACCCTGGGGATGTGGCCGGAGGGGCGGACGAGGCTGCCGGCGGTTTTATTCCGAGGATGACACTTAAACCCTTATGGATGGCCTTTCCCCATCGTTGCGGTTGGAGTGATTGCCGCAACTTTTCGTTCGAGGAAGATATCTTCGGTGAAAATATTTACCTGGATCTCGGTGGGGATTTTGGCGTTGGGGAATTTATCTATAAATCCAAATATTTGGGTTAATTAAGATGTCACCGAATCGGAAAGAAAAAATTCTTCATGCGAATTGCTTTGCCTGCGGTTCGAATAATGGCGTTGGGCTCCGGCTAAGCTTCCAAGAAAAGGAGGATGGCTCCGTTGTGGGATATTTTACTGCCGATCCGAAATTCGAGGGCTATTCAGGTATGGTTCATGGAGGAATCATAGCCACTCTCTTGGATTCGGCAATGACCCATTGTCTTTTGAAAAAGGGGATTTCTGCCCTCACAGGTAGATTATCGATTAGATATTCCTGCCCCATCCGGGTTGGAACGGTTGTCAAATTGGAAGCAAGAATAATGAAAAGGTTGCATAAAGTATTTTTCTTGCAAGCGAAAGCCTTTGTTGAAGAGAAGAGAGCGGCCTGTGCCGAGGCCAGCTATATGCTACAGAGGTGAAGTTTTTTTTGGAATACGCATATGAATGAAAGGAAGGCCCAACATGCCAATCTATGAGTATGAATGCCGAAAATGCGAGGAAAGATTTGAGGTCGTGCAAAGGATAAACGAAGATAACAGAAAGGTGCACTGCCCAAAATGCGGCACCGATCGGCCTCAGAGGGTATTGTCCGCTTTTGCTTCCGGATCTATCAAATCCGCTGCTGCCTGTTCATCCGGATCAACCTGAAGGATCGGTTAGGGGGTCGGGCACCTCTGTGGGAGTTTGGGATTGCAGCCATCGGGACGATCTCCCGACGCATGGAACGAATGGCAAACAGCACAGCTTTAACGCAGGAAGCTCGGGTTTTAATTAAAGAAGTACAGTTACTCGAAACTCACCTGGAACAATTTGAAAAATATTTGAAGAAGTGAGTTCGAATAGTGGAGTGTAGAAATCAAGATGGACGAGATTCGGATTTATCCCGATCCACTTCTGATGAAAAAGGCGGTTCCTCTTCGGGATATCGATGGGAAGGTTAGAGAAATAGTGGATCGTATGATAGAAACCATGTACGGAAATAGAGGGATAGGACTGGCTGCCCCTCAAATCGGAATCCTTAGCCAGATTATCGTTGTGGGCCTGGAAGATAGATGGACGGCTTTAATCAATCCTGAACTTATTGAGGGGGAAGGCGAATCAGTTTTGTATGAAGGATGTTTAAGTTTACCTACCCTTGAGGTACCGGTAAAGCGAAAAGAGAAAGCCTTTATACGGGCCTGGGATCTGGATGGGAAGGAGATGAATTTAGAGGTTTCCGGTTTTCCAAGCAGAGTGGTTCAACATGAAATAGATCATCTCCAAGGAATTCTGATCATAGACCATATCTCCCGATTAAAAAGGAAATTATTGATAAGAAAAATGATCAAAGATCTAAAACGGGCACAGAAAAAAAGTCAAATTTTATGAGGACTCATCTGGATTGTTTCCCAGCTTTCTTAAATCAAGCATTGGAGGCCTCTCATATGGTCACGAAAGATGCAAGCCATGTCCCCCCTTGATCAGATTGAAGCCGAAGTTCTTTTAGAAAAAGGAACCTGGAAAACTCGAAGGCTCGGGGAAATTCAAATGGAAAAGACGGATTGATTTGGCCATCGATCCCCTAAAGGCCCGACGCTTCCGTAAGACAAAAGCCTCCAAACTGGCAGCGATGTGTAAAATTTAAAGAATCAACAAGAGACGCTTTTGAGGGGCTTGGGTTTTAGGCCGCATGAAAGCTATCGCTCAGTCATATGGAATGGTCAAATGAATGAATAAATGGGATGAATCATGGTTACCCAATGTGCCAGATGTGGCAAAGAAATAGAAAAGAGCCACGGTTATGAACATCGGGGAAAGGTGTACTGTGAAGACTGCTATATGGATATTCTATCTCCTCCGAAGGGCTGTGATCCCTGGGCCGTTCATTCGGCTCAGACATTCTTAAAAGGGAAGGATAAGCTTTCTACCCTGGCGCTTGTGCAGCTCAAAATAGTTAATTACATCAAAGAAAAAAAGGAGGCCACGGCAGAAGAAATTTTAAGGGACATGGTTCTTTCAGAAGAGGAATGGAGACGGGAGTTCGCCGTATTGAGGCATATGGAGGTCTTAGGAGCAACGAAAAAGGAAGGAAAGATTTTCTATACGATGTTTAATAAAAACCATGGATAAAGACTTTCCAAGGAGAAAGAACCCGTGCAGATGGGTCAAGATTTCATTCCATGAAAGGATTTTATCGGGAAAAGGCTCGGTCATCGATGAATAAAGGGATTATTTTGAAAGTGACCAACTTAAACGTAGTATTAGATCATCAGATTATTATCGAGAATTTATCCTTTGAAGTGAAAAAGGGAGATGTTTTGACCATCTTAGGCCCCAACGGAGCAGGGAAATCTGTTTTGCTAAAAACCCTGCTCGGGTTGCTACCATACCAGGGGCAAATAGAATGGGCCAAAGGCATCAAGATCGGTTATGTTCCCCAGAGGCTGCCTTTTATTAAAGATATTCCCTTAAGCATAAAAGACTTTTTTGATTTAAAAAAATCATCGGAAAAGGAGACCAAAGAGATTTTAGACTCCGTAGGGTTTAGGGAGGATTTTCTGCGGAAAAAAATCGGCGATTTATCTTCGGGGCAATTTCAGAGAATTCTGATAGCCTGGGGTCTAGTGGGGAACCCGCAGGTTTTACTTTTCGATGAACCGACCACCGGGATCGACATGAGTGGAGAAGTAACGATATACAATTTTTTGGCTAAGTTGCAAAAAGAGATGGTTCTGACCATTTTCCTGGTCACTCATGATTTAAGTGTTGTTTATAAATTTTCAACCCATGTCGTTTGTTTGAACAGACAATCAATCTGTTATGGCCCTCCCCAGGAAGTTTTGACTCCGGGGAGTTTGCAAAAACTTTATGGCGGGGAAGTAAAATATTATCAACACCAACACTGAGCGAAACATGAGCAGACAGTTCTTATTAAGTTTGGTTGTCGGGATTTTTATTGGAGGAGTATCCGGATACTTAGGTTCCCTGATGCTCAGCAGAAGAATGGCCCTGGTGGCCGGCCCTCTCGGACATTTGACCTTGCCAGGTATAGCCCTGGCTGTAATGTATGGTTTTGATGTTTCCTTAGGCGCATTCCCTTTTGTTATTTTTGGAATCGTCTTGATCTGGCTGTTTGAGATGAGGACAAAGTTGCCGATGGAAGCTTTGACAGCTATTGTTTTTGCATCGGGGGTGGCCATCACGTTCCTATTTTTGCCCATTAAACAGGCGGAGGTGGCCCTAGTGGGCGATATTTCGAAGGTAAAGTTTGAAGAAGCCGTTATTTCGGTCATAATAACTATTTTCCTCTCAGTAGTTATTAAAAAAATTTATCGGAAAGTAGTTTTGATTAATATTTCTGAAGAGTTAGCAAAATCTGAAGAAATCGATATTAAGAAATACAATCTCATCTTTTTAGGTCTCATTGCTATTATTGTTGCTTTGGGAGTAAAAATGGTTGGTGGCCTTTTAACTGCCGCTTTAGTAGCAATCCCGGCTTCCGCTGCCAGAAATTTCAGCCACAATCTATCTCAATATGCTTTGGGAGCGATGATTATCGGCATCGTGTCTTCTTGTTCGGGGATTTTATATTCTGAATTGACAGGATTTGCATCGGGGCCTTTAATAATATTAGCGAGCACTTTAATATTTTTGATTTCAATGATTTTCAAAAGATAAAACTAAATTTAGATTTCAAGAGGCATGAGATGCAAATATCCGCGCAGATCAGTCTTTATCCGTTGAAGCAGCCCAGCATCTCTCCGGCTATTGAGGAAGCGTGGAAGATCCTGGAAGAGGGTAAGCTGGACCTGAAAAAGGGGCAGATGAGCAGTGTCGTCAGTGGTGAGGCGGAAGAGGTTTTCCGAGCGATCAAGGAGGTTTTTCTAAAATCGGCTGGATTAGGTCCTGTTTCTATGGTGGTAACCTTTTCCAATGCCTGTCCGGTTTAGTTACCCATAGGAGAATGAACCAATTAGAGATTTGAGGCGAATATGATCACGATCGATATTCCTGGGTGGGGAAATTTGGACATTGAGAATGTTGTTTTCGACCTGAATGGGACCCTGGCCCAGGATGGAAAGATCCCTCCGGGAGTGAAAAAGAAGGTCAATACCCTTTCTGAAAGGGTAAAAATCTACATTCTGACTGCTGACACGCAAGGCACGGCCAGCAAAGAAATTCAAGAATTGAAGGCGGAGTTAGTGAAGATATCAGAAAACGATAGCAAAAATGGGAAATTTGAATTTCTCAAAACTCTTAGCCCGGAAGCGACAGTGGCCATCGGAAACGGGAACAATGACCAGCTCATCCTGAGGGAAGCTGCCCTTGGGATTGCCGTCCTGCAAAATGAAGGAATGTCTGTTGTCGCAATGAAGAACGCCGATATTATGGTGAGGGATATTTCCGATGCCTTCGACCTTTTATTGAAACCAAAGAGGTTGATCGCTACTTTGAGAGAGTGAAGCCCCACCGACCGGAAACAGTTTCGGCCGTTGCAAAAAGGAGGAGCAAGCCATGGCAGGGCAATACCACGAGCCTTATGAACAGCTTTCCCGCAAGACAAAAGAACTCCATCGAGCCTGTGTCTCCCTCATCGAGGAGATTGAGGCCATGGACGGCTACCAGCAAAGGATTGATGCGACTCAGGATGACGCTCTAAAAAAAATCCTCGAACAAAACCGGGATGAGGAAAAAGAACACGCCTGTATGCTCCTGGAGTGGATCCGCCGGAACGATGAAGGATTGGCCAAAAACATGAAAATTTATCTCTCTCTTGAGGAGCCTGAATTCATTGATCCGTACTCCATATCCTGAGGCAAAAAGGGGACCGATCTTTTGGTCCATTCCAGCGCTTGAGCAGCTAATCGCCCGAATCCTATACTAAAAAATAAAGATGGGGAGCACTAATAAAGGAGGAAGATAGAAATGAGTAGCATGAAATGGATTGCCTTAGCTGTGGCGGTCTTGGCTTTGCACGCACGACACCTTAAAAAAGCCCTAAATTCTTTCACTTTGGCGGATGCTCAACCCTGGCGGGGGAAGGAAACCTGGGGGCCGTGGGGGGCAAACTATTATCACTGGAACTGGAATCCCTCAACGGTTGAGACGATCGGTGGGGAAGTAAAGAGTAAGGATACTATAACCCCACCCAAAGGGCGAAGGATGCTCCCGGCTGTAGGTATGACTCTGAAGACAGACAAAGGGGAAATCTATGTCCATCTCGGACCGGAGTGGTACTTTAACAAACAGGAACTCGCCATCAACGTGGGCGACAAGGTGGAAGTGACTGGCTCTAAGATTATGGTTGATGGCAAGACTGTCCTTCTGGCTTCGTCGGTCAAGAAGGACGATAAGACTTGGCAGTTCCGTGATCAACAGGGATTCCCTTTCTGGTCCGGACGAAGATGGTAAGGTATTGGAAAGTGCTCTCCTTCTTTTCCATTGCGGGTGCTGAGGTTAATCAGGGTTGAACTTTTGAAGAGAAAATCCTTAAAAGGAAAGGCGGGCCATCAAAATGAAAACTTTTCTCATCAATTGCTGTAAGCCATTCATCGTCGCATTCTCCTCGATGCTTTTTTCCCTCTTTATTTTGTCCGTTTCCATTGCTTCAGATCTCATCCCTATTCGAACATCATCCACAGGTTACCAGCCACAATTTCAAGTCTCAGGAAATAAGATCTACTATGTTTGGCATGAATACGATGGTCCTTTTCGACAAATTTTCACCGCGGAAATGAACATCGATGGGACGGGCTGGAAAGCCGAAAAGAGAACTTCGGGCCAATATGACAAGGTCTTTCCTCAACTCCAGGTAGTGGGAAGCAAAATTTATTATGTGCGTCAGCAACCTGACGCATCGAAAAATCGGCAGATCTGGACGATGGAAATGAGCATTGATGGAACAGGATGGAAAGAAGTTCAAAGGACGAATACTCCTTTTGATAAACAATTCCCTCAATTTCAGATGGTGGGCAACAAAATTTACTATACCTGGAACGAATCTGACGGAAAATACCGCCAAATCTGGACGGCCGAAATGGATGAGGATGGTACGGGCTGGAAGGCGACGAAACGAACCTCAAGCCCCTTTGAAAAATTTGAACCGCAACTTCAGGTGGTGAGAGAGAAAATTTATTTTGTTTGGAGAGAGTCCGATGGATCCCATTTTCAGATCTGGACAGCCTTGATGAATCATGATGGCGCAGGATGGCAGGCGGTAAACCGGACAAACAGCCCTGATGATAAACACAATCCTCAGTTACAAGTGAATGGAGGGAAAATCTATTACGCCTGGCATGAAGCGGATGGACCAGATTTTAGAAAAGCGAGGTACCAGGTCTGGACGGCTCAGCTGAATATAGATGGATCAGAATGGCAGGCAATTCAAAGAACCACAACTCCTTTTGACAAATATACACCCCAATTGCAGGTGGTTGGTGATGAGCTTTATTATGTCTGGGAGGAATCGGATGGAAAGTATCGACAGATATGGACCGCTGTGGTGAATAAAGATGGCACAGGATGGAGACCAGACAAGAGGACTAAATTCCCTTATGGAAAATACGATCCTCAGTTTCAGATTGTTGGTAAAGGGATATATTACGTATGGCATGAAGACCAAGGGGCGATCGAGCCCATCTGGGTTGCCCATGAGATGGGGGTCCCATAATGGCTAAGTGGACCGGGATGTTGCCAAAAAAAAAGGAGGGAAAAGAGATGAAGCGGGGAATGGAAAAATACGGATGGGTAATATTATTCATGCTAGCTGCTATGTTAACCATCTCGGGCCTGGCTTTTGCTCAGCAATCGGGTAAGAAGGTTTCTAGCTATGCTCCCGTTGTCATCCAGGAGGACTTCGGAACGATTATGGCTCGGATGAAAGCAGCAAAGCCTGAGGTAATGAAACGGCAGATGGATTTGCTAAACGAACGGTACGACCTGAGTAATCGCCCCGCCAGGGGAGTCACGATGTCTCGCGGAAAGCCCATCCAGGAAGGCGTGCGGGCCAAACTTCTCCAGGGTATGACTTGGGAGATGCTGGCGGCGATGAGCCCCGAGGAAATCCAAGAAAAAGACCTATTCCCGGCGGGTTTCTTTCCGTTGCCCCATCCCAACCACCCCGAGGGGGGCATGGTCTTCCCCAAGTTTCATATCGACGAGGCCAGTGCCGACGGTCCCATTAAGACTTTCCCTCTACGCGGGATCAAGGATTCACCCCCCTACTTGCATGACGGCAGGCTGCTTACGCTGGAAGATACTGCGGAATTCTTCAATCTGGTCTTGGGCCTGAAGCTAAGCGGACAAGAAAAGAGAGATCTGGTGGCCTTCATGCGGCAGCTTTAAGCCAGGAAATAGCCCATGGGGTAGGGGCGTGTTCGAAGCCGGCCCCTATCCTGAAAATTTGGAATTGAATCCACACGGAATCAAAAACAGAAAGGAGGTAGATTATGGGCGAGGTCAAAGATGGTTGTGTAACCCCGGCGCGTGGACCGATTATTCCCCAGGAAGAGAAGACATTAACCGCTGCTCCAACTCAGAAGGAAGTGCCTAAAATGATCGCCCAGGTGGGAAAATCCGCTCCGGATTTTGAAGCCAGTGCCTTTATCGACGGGGGTTTTAAAAATATCAAACTATCCGACTACAAGGGAAAGTGGGTAGCCCTCTGCTTTTACCCCGGTGATTTCACCTTTGTCTGACCCACGGAATTGTCGGCGGTCGCCGTCAAATACGAAGAGCTCAAGTCTTTGGGAGTGCAGGTCCTGTCGTGCAGTATGGACAGCCGTTTCATCCATAAGATCTGGCAGGAGGAAGAACTCTCCAAAATGGTTTCCGGAGGGGTTCCCTTCCCCATGCTTACTGATGTAGGCGGACAAATCGGCAAACTGTATGGAGTCTATGATGATGCGGCGGGGGTGGACATCCGGGGCCGTTTCCTGATCGATCCGGACGGGGTCATCCAGGCCATGGAAATCCTCACGCCTCCGGTGGGACGCAACGTGGCCGAGCTGGTCCGCCAGGTTAAAGCCTTCCAGCATGTCCGCCAAACAGGAGAAGCAACGCCCTCCGGTTGGCAGCCGGGGAAACCGACGCTGAAACCGGGTCCGGACCTTGTCGGTAAAGTATGGAAGGTTTGGAAGCCGGATATGGCTTTCTGACGAACCCCTCCACAAGAAATATGGCGGGGCTTCATTCCCTCTCCCCTACCCGTTTGCTTACGGCATAGGAAATGGGGGGTTGAAAGTACAGGCCCATGAACCGGCCCAAGGTGCCCTCTTTGGAGAGGCAGGGGCGAACCCTCGGGACACGGAAGCAGAGACGTCCAAAGGAAGAGGCTGGAGCCTATCGCCGTGTATCCGGTTGTTCCGGGAAGCCGATTATGATGTGTTGAAGGGGCCTTCGGTCATATACAAGAATTTCCGAAAAACGTGTAAACCGTAAAATTCAACTTCCCAACGCCCTTCGAGCAAGAGGTTTTAGGAGGAAAAAAAGTGAAAATCCTGACCGAATTGATCGAATCCCTACGGGACAAGGATCACCCCCTGAAGGAAGTCCTGACCGGGGCCTACTGGACGACCGTGGTCAGCCGGGGATGCGGGCTCGCTTCCACCTTCAGGGATGAAGGACACCCGCACAAGAAGGGAGTAAAGAATGTAGGCCGCCTGACCGAAAAGAGCGCCCTGGAACTGGCGAATTATTCCCTTTCGGATTATGCAATGGAAGCTTCCATCGGAATGGCGGCGATCAATTCCCTCATCGAGATCGATGAAGAAAAATGGGTAGAGAAAAACGCTTCGCAAATTCTCATGGAAAAGGCGGCGGGTGCAGACGTTGCCATAATAGGGCATTTCCCTTTTATCCCGGAATTGAAGAAAAAAGCCAGGAACCTCTGGGTCTTTGAGCAGAGGCCGAAAGAGGGGGATCTCCGTCCGGAGGAAGCCCGGGAAGTTCTTCCTCGGTGTGAGATTGTCGGCATCACCGGTACTGCTTTTATCAATCACACCCTCGATAATCTTTTACGGTGGGCAAAGGGGAAATTTATTCTCCTTATCGGGCCTACCACCCCCCTGACCCCTTTCCTTTTCGACTATGGCATCCAAGTCTTGTCGGGGACGGTGGTGGTCGATAAAGAAGAAGTCTTCCGGTACATTTCCCAGGGGGCGACCTTCAGAGAAGTTAGGGGAGTACGGCGGGTTACGATGATGAAGGAATAAGTGAAGCCCGGAGTTTTACACGGCGAGATAATTTTTATAAATCC
>Ga0256868_10000937_pt1 | contig 16509 bp, 16 predicted proteins | sample RVTome_13_FD_187341 | JGI IMG/M metagenome (GOLD analysis project Ga0256868, IMG submission 187341) | Soil microbial communities from uranium-contaminated site in the Upper Colorado River Basin, Wyoming, United States - RVT92D227 HiSeq ...
GTCCGTCATCGACTACGTCTCGAAGAAGCTCTAGGCCGTCACCTCGAACCTGCGTCAGTCCACCCGGCGAAGGAGGCCGGGTCACGCAACCGTGTACTCGAAGGTGGCTATCGACTCTCCAGACGGTTTGTGCGAGAGAACCACGGCGAAGGATTCCCCGGCCCCGGGCATCGGGGCGAACTTGAAGTAGAGGTAGTCGTCGAGGCCTAGGCCCTCCTCCGTCCCGTAGTTCCACACGAGCAGCGTCACTGTCCAGCTGTCAAGCGCCTGCTCACCGCAGTCGAGGACGGTGTATGAGACCGGCCCCGCCACTGTCGGCTGGGCCAGGTCCGACCATGTGACGTTCATAGACTCAGAAGACAGCCTCACCGCAACATCCTCCCATGCCACGGTGCCATCTGCCGAGGTGCATATTCCGTTGAAGCCGTCCCAGCTCTCACTCGAGGTGAAGACCAGCGTGAGGTCGGAGTCGAATTCGTCCTTCGACAGTTGGTTGATGAGTATGATCGCCCCGATCAGGATGACAGCCACGACTACGGCCGCGATTACGACCAGCGGTTTTCTGTCTGCGGGACGCCCCCCCGATTCCAAGGGCTCAGCGCCCGACAAGCCATCTCCCCGCATTCTAGACCAACCCGTGACCACACCGCAATCACGAGAGATGTACTTTGCGCGTTCTCGCCGCGATTATCGGGGGCGTCAGAGAGATACGATCAGCTCGACCTGGTCGCCGTCCTTCAGCCCGAGAGAGCGCCTCAGATGGTATTTGCAGATGACCTCGATGATGTCCGTGTGGTGCGACCGCACGGGGAGCACGACGGCGCACTCCATGTTGTGGATGGTTGCGAGAAAACACTTCACGTCCCCGAATGTCCGCCCGTCCTTCTCGAAGCCCTTTATCAGTATGCCCTCAGACTTCCTGAGTATGTCGAGTTTGGGCAGCTCCGACTCCGGCAGCCTCAGGTTGAGCGTTCCCTCGAAGGGCTTGAACCAGAGCTTCTTCTGGAACTGCTCCGCGTAAACCTCCTGGTTGACGTAGTACTGTCCCTCGCCGAGGCCGGATGTGACGGAGCCGATGATCACGAGGTGGTCCTTCATCTCAAAAATGCGCTGATAGTCGGAGTATTCCTTCCTCAGCAGGTCGAAGCCCTTGTCCGTCAGTTTGATCCTCTGCCGCCTCGCGCCGAGGTCCCTCTCAATCAAGCCGTCCCCAAGGAGCTCGAGGATCTTCTTCGAGGCCGACTGTTGGCTTATCTCGAGGACATTGCCGAGCTCACGCGATGAGATCGCGATGTAGTCGTGAACGCCCCCCATGAGGGCGATGTGTTTCAGTGTGGCGATCTGCTTCTCATGCATGGCAGGGCTCGGATAGGGCAGGCATCATAATAACATTTCGTCAGATTGCCAGTCAGAAATCGTCGGCCACTAGATAGTGTTCTCCACGCAACCTGATAACTGGAATCCTGAGCTCCCTAAGGCGCCTGATGAGCTCCCTGTCGTTAGTGACCACCGCCGCAGAACGCTCCTGAGCGATGGCGAGGACCGCGTCGTCCCCCCTAAGCTCCGTCTCGATTATGGAGTACTTCCTCGCGAGAGACAGCGCAGCATTGGCGTTCTTGTCGGCAAGGCCGGAGAGCTCTCCCAACACGGAGCTCGGAACGAAGACCGGGACCTCCCCGAAGAGCCTCAGCAACTCCTTGTCCATGTTCACGCCGAACTGGAAAGGCATCATCAGGGCGTTCGCGTCCAGGACAACCGCCTTAGGGATCAAAACACCACGCGCCTATTCGACGATCCCGTGCCCTATCAAGCGCCACTTGCCGGAGATGCGCCTGGATATGGCCACGCGCTGGCCTTTCTCAACGCACACGGGTATCTTGAGGGCGACCTCTGCCGAGTCCGCCCTGCCGCTCGTGATCACTCCGACGGTGGTAGCCGTCCCGACGCTCAGCATCAAGGGTTCGTTGGTCTTCAGCCCGTCGACCGCGATGTCCGACGCAACTCCGACGACTCTCTGCATGAGCTCGGTCCTGAACGTTATCTCGTTGACGACCGGCGGGAGCGAGCCTGGTACACCCGCGAGCCTTCCGACGAGCGAATCTGACTTCGTGATGGCTGGGTCCAGGCCGGTCCCGATGGCGATGAGCCCTCCAGGGTGGGCGGCCTCGAGCGCGAGCCCGCCGGCGAACAGCGACCTCACCTTGGTCACGATGGGCTCCCAGGTGATCTTGCTCCCGGCCTCGATCTTTCGTCCGGGCGCGATCTCAACCTCGTCCCCGATCTTCAGCTTCCCCTGCGTCAGGGTGCCTCCTATGACCCCGCCCTTGAGGCTCTGGATCTTCGTGCCGGGGACGTTGACGTCGAAGGACCTCGCGATATACATCCTAGCGGGCTTGGACTTGTCCCACTTGGGAGTGGGGATCTTCGACTCGATCGCCTGGATGAGCATGTCGATGTTGACATCGTGGTGAGCGGATATCGGTATGATTGGTGCCTTCTCGGCGATTGTGCCTCTGACGAAGTCCTGGATCTCCTTGTAGTTCTCCCTTGCCTGGTCGGCCGTCACTATGTCTATCTTGTTCTGGACGACTATTATCTTGTCCACTCCAATAATAGACAGGGCCATCAGGTGTTCCTTCGTCTGAGGCTGCGGGCACTTCTCGTTCGCGGCGACCAGCAGCAATGCGCCGTTCATGATGGCCGCTCCGGAAAGCATGGTCGCCATGAGAGTCTCGTGGCCAGGTGCATCCACGAAGGACACCGACCTGAGCAGCTCGCATTTCCCCTTGCAGTTCGGACACTCGGGCTGGTTCGTGTAGCACTGGGGCCCTTCGCAGTTCTTGCACTTGTAGAAAGCGACATCGGCGTAGCCGAGCCGGATGGAGATACCCCGCTTGACCTCCTCGGAGTGTCTGTCGGTCATCTCCCCCGTCAGAGCTTTTGTCAGCATGGTCTTACCATGGTCCACATGGCCGATCATGCCGATGTTCGTCTCCGGCTGGGTCGGGACCTTCATCCCTGCTTCTTCTCCTCTTTCTTGACGATCTCTGAGATCGGCTTCGCGCCGTGCTGGGTGACCTTCATGTTGACCTGCAGGGTGTCGGGGGAAACAGTGTTCCCGCGCACGTGCTTCCTGCGCCTGAGTCCTCCCTCGAGCGCGTGGAAGCCAATGCTCTTGGACATCAGGAGTTTCTTCCTTCTCGGCCCCGGGAGGTCCTTCCTCATCGGGAACCCGTCCTTGTCGCTCCCGCCAGTAATCTGCAGCTTGAAGCCCGGCAGGCCGACAAATATGCCGTCCACCACGTCCCCGATCTTCTTGCCGATGAGCGAGTTAGCGTGATGGCCCGACACGGGCACCTGGTACGACATACCATCCTTTGGATCGCTTACTACGGCTCTGAAATCTGCCAAACAATCCGCTCCGGTTTGTAGAAGGGCCTATTGCGAAAGGAGTTAAATAGGTTTCGGAACTGGCATGGACATGCTGGAGGGATTTCAGTGCGGGCAAATCGATGTCGTCCAAAACACCCGTCTAGGCGCCCCAGAACGGCTTCTCCTTCCGCTTGACCTGCTTGACCTGCTCGAGCACTTCGAGCTCATCCTGTTTCAGCTCGAACTTTGCGAGGTCCGCGACATGCCCCTCCGGGATGTCCACCAGCATGACCTCCTCGACGTCTATCTGCCTGCCGACGGTGGGCTCGTCGATGGCGATTGCGACCTCCTGGCCCGCGATGGCCTCCTTGAGGGTCTCCTCGCCGCTCCTGATGCTCTTGATCCTGCCCACGGATTGGCCGTCGAGCTTCATGAGGCCCTGTCCGGGCCTGATCCTGCCCGCGAGTATCCTCACGCCGACGATGGCCGGCTTGCTGACCCTGAACACATGATCCCTGAGTATGATGACCTTCCCTGGGAAGACGACCTCCAGCCTCCTGTCGGCCTCTAGTTCGACCCTCCTCTGGACGCACCATTTCTGGTAGTCCTCAAGCAACCTGTACATCACGTTGTTCTCGAATATCTTGATGTCCAGCTCCATGGCCGCCGACCTAGCATCGTCGTTAACGGGGACGTTGAAAGCGAATATGACCCTGTGCAACGCATCCTCGAAATGCGAGGCCTCGACGACGTCCTTGCGAGTCACGTTGCCGATGGCGATCCTCCTGATGAGTATGTCGCTCTTCTTGCACTCGAAAGAGAACGCCTCGAGCGAACCTATCGCGTCCCCCCGGACGATGATGCCCTCGTCCGCGAGCTCGGCCTTGATCTCGCTCTCCTTCATCACATCCTCCTTGACCGCCTCGAGGTCGCCAGACACTACCCTGATTGTTCCGCCGGCCATGGCGTGCTCGAGACCCTGCGCGATGATCCTGATGCCCGCAGCAGCGGCGACCTCCTTCACCCTGTCGAATTTCTGGGTTGGATCCCTTATCTCGTCCAGGGCCTTTGGCCTCTGAAGCCCCTTGACCTTCGTGACGATCGGCTCGCCCTTGACGGACGAAACGACGATCTGATCGCCGACCTTGATCGTGCCCTTGTAGATGATGGAGTCGACGGCTGTGCCGATCCCGCGCTCCTCCTTGACCTCGAGCACAGTGCCTTCCCCCGTGCCGCCCTCCTCCGTCTCGAGCTCCTCCTCGAGGAACTTCTGGGCGAGCCCAACGAGTATGAGCAGCAGGTCGGGCAACCCTTCGCCGAACTTGCCGTTCATCGGGACGATCGCGATATTCTTAGTGAAATCAGATATCTTGTCGAACCTGTCTGCGCTGAACCCCGTCTGGTCGAATATCTTACCCGCGATCTTGTACATCCTCTCGTCGAGCTCTGCGACGACGCGGGGATCCTGCTCCGCGATGGACTGCGCGAAGGGCATCATCGCGTGGTGCCTCCAGCCGGGGATGAGGTCGACCTTGTTCGCAGCAATCACGAACGGCGTCTTGAACTTCCTCAGGATGTTGATTGACTCTATCGTCTGCGGCTTCACGCCGTCGATGATATCGATGACTAATACCGCGAGGTCCGAGAGAGCGCCGCCTCTGGTCCTCAGCGTGACGAAAGAATAGTGTCCCGGGGTGTCGATGAACAGAAGGCCCGGAACATTGAACTTCCTGTCGCCGATGAGCGGGCCGCAGAGTCTGTAGATAGTCTCGATGGGCACATCGGTCGCACCTATGTGCTGTGTGATGCCCCCTGCCTCTCTGGACACGACCTTGGTCCCCCTGATCGTGTCCAAGATCGTCGACTTCCCGTGGTCGACATGGCCCATGACTGACACGATCGGGTGGCGGGCGGTCATGGCCCTCAAAGATGAGGGCACTGTATATAGATTTAACTGGGCATATGAAAATATTGAAGATGGTAAACGGTTTTCGGGGTTTAGCCTACTTCTCGAACAGCCAGGCCTCGTCTATCTTCTCGTACTTCTGCATCTCGTAGTCGTTGAAGAACAACTTGATCTCACGCTTGGCGCTCTCGGGGCTGTCTGAGCCGTGGACTATGTTCCTGCCCGTCACCTGGCCGAAGTCGGCCCTGATGGTGCCAGGGGCTGCGTCCTGCGGGTTTGTCTTCCCCATCATCGCGCGCACGGCAGCCACCGCATTCTCCCCCTCAAGGACCATGCACACGACAGGTCCGGAGGTGATGTAGGAAAGCAGCGGCTCGTAGAACGACTTCCCCTTGTGCTCCTCATAGTGCCTCTCGGAGAGCTCCCTCGGGATCTTCATCAGCTTGAGAGCGGTCACTTTCAGCCCGCGGTCCTCGAACCGCGCGAGTATCTTCCCGACAAGCCCTCTCTGGACTCCGTCGGGCTTCACCATGGCGAAGGTCTTCTCGATCATTCCTTCGACTCCTCAGCCGGCTTTGGCTTGGGCTTCGGCTTCTCAGTCTTCGCACCCTCCGTCTTCTTAGGCTCTGCCTTCTTCACCGGAGCCTTCTTCGCTGGGGCCTTCGCCTCGGCCTTCTTCTCCTCCGGCTTCGGCTGCTCCGACTCCGCCTTCGCGGCAACCTCGGGCTCTTTCTTCTCCGTGGGTGCGGCCTCCGGCTCGGGCTTCTCCTCCTTCTTGACCTTCTTCGCCTTCGGCTTCTCCTCGGGCACTGGGGCGCCCTTCATCCTGATGGACTTCTCCCTCTCGTAGTACCTTGTCCATGTGGTCCTCCTCGGCACCCTGCCCAGGATGACCAGGTTCTTGTAGCACTTCGATGAGCAGAAGTTGTAGACGACGCCGTCCTTCTTGATGTACATCTTGCCCGTCCCCGGCTCGATCTCGTCACCGCAGAACGTGCACACTCTTCGCTCGACCATCGGTAATCACCTCGTGATAGATGCTCGCTCAGCGGACGCTGAGCTTCCTGGCCTCTCTCGAGGTCTCCTTCAACATCAACACGTCGCCTACCCTGATGGCGCCCATGGCGTTCCGTGTGATGATGCGCCCCTTGTCACGGCCGTCCATGACCCTGACCTTGACCTGGGTAGCCTCACCCGTCATCCCCGTCTTGCCGATCACTTCGACAACGGTTGCTGGAATGCTTTCATCGTCAGCCATCTAGGACACCTACTTCTTCAGCGCCTTGATCTTCTCGGCCAGCTCGTCCATCAAGGGCTTTCCCTTCGATGCATCGAGCACGGCCACCGCGGCCGTCGGCTTCTCCAGTCCACAGGCGTTACCGAGCTCGGCCTTGCTCGGGACGTATGCGTAGGGCACGTTCCTCTCCTCGCACAGCGCCGGCATGTGCATCAGGATCTCTGGAGGGGAAACATCCTCTGCCATGATGACCATGAGCGTCTCGCCGCGCTCGACGAGCTTCGTCACTTCGTTCGTACCCTTTCTCATCTTCCCGCCGTCCCTGGCGAGCTCCACTAGCTCGTAAGCCTTGTCGGCCAACTCCTTCGGCATCTCGAACTTCACATACACTGGCTTTGCCAAGTTGATACCTCCTTCGGGTGCCCTTCGCACCTTCATCATTCACAGGCCCTTTCTCATGAAAAGAGCAATAGAAGTAATTGAACGCTGTATAAAAGGATTGCTGGGCATAAGGCGCCTAGAGAAGCTCCAGCAAGTATTATCCGGCCGTAGACGGGTTCGGCTGGCCGGATGACCGAGAGCAGGGAGATCCGGCCGCCAGCCGCCCCGCCCATCAAGGGGCTGACCTTCAGACACTTCGAGGGGGACCATGACTTACCCATCGTCGTGGACGTCCCGAACCGGAGCATGGCCGAGGACGGGGATGCCTTCGTATTCACACTGAACGATGCCCGTAGCGAGTATGGCACCCCCATCAACTTCGATCCCTTAGAGGACGTCATGATCGCAGAGCTCGAGGGCAAACCGGTCGGAGTCTCCTCGGTCAGATGGAAGCAGAAGCCGGATGGCGTGCGGTTGTACGAGCACCACGCGCATCTCGTCCCGGAGGCGCGTCTGCCGGGGCTGAGGCAGTCGATGTTCCTCTGGGGCGAGCAGCGGCTGAGGAAGATCGCCGCTGGGCACGACACTCCGGACAAAAAGGAGCTCGAAGTCTGGACAAAGGCTGAGATGAACGACTGGAGAAAGCTCGTGGTCGCCAACGGCTACAGGGACGATTGGCACCTGTTCGAGATGAAGAGGCCGAACTTGGACGACATACCCGATCACAAGCTCCCAGCAGGGGTTGAACTCAGACCGGTTACTAGGGACAACTTCAAGGTTGTTTTCGAAAGCGCCCGCGAGGCCTTCCTTGACGAGAGGTCCTTCACAGAGGAGAGGTGGGGCGAGGATGCCTATCAACGAACTCTCGAGAACCCTCAGCTCCGGCTCGACCTTTGGCAGGTAGCCTGGTCAGGCGAAGAGGTTGTCGGCGGGGTGGCGATAATCATCAGCGAAGAGGAGAACGCTGCTTTCAATCGCAAGCGCGGTTGGACGGAGGCGGTGTTCGTGCGGAGGCCCTGGAGGAAGCAAGGAGTTGCGCGTGCACTGCTTGCGAGCTCGCTCAGAGTCCTGAAAGAGATCGGTATGGAGGAGGCGGCCCTCGGCGTAGACACGGACAACCCCTCCGGAGCTCTGCGGATCTACATACAGATGGGGTACGTCGAGGCCTACGAGTTCATCTTCGCGCGGAAGCCTCTGGAATAGTCGACACAAAGCTCAATCGTGCGAGAAGCTATATCCGGCCTCAATATCCGGTTCTCAGGTGATTGTCTTGGCCGAGCAACTTGTGCATTTCCAGCCCCTCGGGAGGAAGACCGAGGTGAGGAAGGGCAAGTCGCTCCTCGAGCACGCACACGATGCGGGAGTATCGATCGAGTCGATATGCGGCTCGGCCGGAAAGTGCGGCAAGTGCAAGGTAGTCGTGCGGACGGGTGCTTCGTCACTGTCTCCCCCCACTGACTCGGAGACCAAGCTGCTGTCTTCTGATGCCCTTAGGAGCGGCGTCCGGCTCGCATGTCAGGCCCTGATTCAGACGCCCTCTCGGATTGTGCTCGAGGTTCCCGAGGAGAGCAGGAGGGGACATCATAGGCTACTTGCGTCCGGGGTCGAACCCGAGGTCAAACTCCAGCCCGCAGTCAGGAAATCGCTTCTCAAGATACCGCCCGCGACCCTGAAGGACCTGCGCGCGGACGATGACAGACTGATCGACGTTCTCTTCAAGCGCGCGCGCATCCGCGCATCAATACACCCCGGAGTGCACGGATCCCTTCCGGACGCGATCAGGCGGAAGGAGTGGACTGCGACAGTAACGACCTTCAGAGATACTGAGATAATCCAGGTCGAGCCGGGCGACACGACCGACGAAGTCTTCGGGGTGGCGGTGGACATAGGCACGACCAAGGTCGTCGCTTACCTCATCGACCTGAGGACTGGAGAGACACTCGCTAACGAGAGCATGCCCAACCCGCAGATACCTTTTGGCGAGGATCTGATGTCCAGGATATCGTACACGATCAAGGAGCCTGAGGGAGGGAAGAGGCTGCAGAGCGTCATCGTCGACGGCCTGAACACCCTCATCCGCAGACTGTGCGAACAGAACAGATTGCAGCCGGAGGACATCCTCGAGGTCATGGTCGTGGGCAACACCGCGATGCACCACCTGTTCTTCGGGATACCCGCCCAGCATGTCGCCGCCGCGCCATACGCGCCTGTCGTAAGGACTTCACTTGCAGTCTCCCCCAGCCACCTGGGCGTGGACATCTACCCGTTCGGGAGAGTGTCATCGCTGCCGAACGTGGCTGGATTCGTCGGAGCAGACGCCGTGGCTGACCTCGTCTCGAGCAGCCTGTTCAAGGACAGGAAGATCGGGATGATGATCGACATAGGCACCAACACCGAGATCATCGCAGGCAACAACGAGAGGCTCATCAGCTGCTCATGCGCGTCAGGACCTGCATTCGAGGGTGCGCACATCAAATTCGGCATGCGCGCGTCCACTGGCGCGATCGAACGCGTCTGGATCGACCCTTCCGGTGGCGAGGTACTCCTCAGGACAGTCGATGACGCGCAACCGAGAGGAATATGCGGGTCAGGGATTGTCGATGCCATCTCGGAGATGTTCAAGGCCGGCATGCTCGATGCGTCGGGCAGGCTCGCGCCCGCGAAGGGCACGGACCGAATACGGAAGTCGGAGACGGGGGGAAACGAATTCGTGCTCGCGCGGGCAAACGAGACGGCGATGGGCGAGGAAATCACGATCACGCAACACGACATACAGGAGATACAGCTGGCCAAGGCGGCGATATTCACGGGCGTCGCGGTCCTGATGAAGAGGCTGAAGTTGAGATGCAGCGATCTGTCGAAGGTCTACGCGGCCGGAGCTTTCGGCACATATGTCGATGCATCGAGTGCGATCAACATCGGCATGTATCCCGACGTGCCGGTTGACAGGATCAAGTTCATCGGAAACGCCGCGGGCTCGGGCGCGAGGATGTGCCTCAAGTCCACGAAGATGCGTGACCTCGCGGATGACCTCTCACGCAAGGTGAAGTACGTCGAGCTGGCAGCTGAGCCGAGCTTCCAGAACGAGTTCGCCCAGGCGATGTTCCTGCCGCACAGGGATCTCTCGAGGTTCCCGAACCACGGCCGCGCATCATCCGGCAGGAAGAGCTGACGACCCGCTACCCTTCCGTCCTCTTCGTGATCTCCTCGAACACCGGGATGTGCTTGTCTGGCAGGTAGCCGCAGAACTTCACGGGGTCGACCGCTTCTGGCGTCTTCACTCCCTTGATGTCGATCTCGCCGCGCGCGAACATCTCCACAGCGACCGACACGGGCATGGCCGTCTGGAAGGCGGTCGCGTGTATCCCGGAGATCTCGTACGCCTTCTCGTGAGATATGTGCGTCCACGTCTTGATGACGGTGTCCTCTCCGTCCATCCGGCCCGACACCTCAGTGAGCACGCAGCAGGTGCCCTTCAGTTTGCCCGCGAGGTCGTCCGGCCTCGGCATCGTCGCGATGACCACCTCGACGGGCGAGATCTCGGCCCCTCGTATCTTGATCGGCTTGAATGAGAGCAGACCGAGCTTCTTCAGGAACTGCACATACTGAACGAAGGTCTCGTCCAGCGTTATCATGAAGTCGCACCTTTTGATCCTCTTGCCGATGAACCTGGGCACCATCTCGCTCTCCTCGTGGTCCGTCATGAAGACCTTCATCGGACCTATCGGCTCAGGGAACGAGTACACCTCGCTTGTGCTCAGCGGGGGCATGCGCTTCCACTTCCCGTTCTCGTAGTAGAGCGGGTCCCTGATGCACTCCTCGATCATCGCGTCAGGGGAGAAGTAGGTCGCGAACTCGTAGCCTTCGAGCTTGCTGTTGTCCGCGTCTCGGACGCGAACGTAGTCGACCGACTCCATCCTGTCTGCGGCGCGTTTCGCAAAGATGTTGGACGCGCCCGGGTCTATACCCATGGAGCACAGCGCAAAGACGCCGGCGTCCTTGAACTTCTTGTCCAGGGCCTCTTGGTCGTCGAACATGGGGTGGCCGAACTCCTTGTCCCCGGTGGCCATGTCGATGTAGTTCGCGCCACCCTTGAGACTGCCCTCCATGATCTTGAGATTCAGGGCGGGCATCGTCCCGTTCACGAGCAGGTCGACCTTCTCCGCGACCTTCGCGACCTCGTCCGGGTCCGAGCCGTCTGCCCTCACGATCTCGATCTTGTCGCTCTTCGTCCTCTTCCTCACGTACTCCGGTCCCTTGAGGTTAGTGTCCGCAAGGACCAGGCTCGAGACCAGGTCGCTCTTGACCAGGTCCTGAGCGATACACTGCCCGACTCCGCCGCATCCGAAGATGGCTACATCGATTTGCTTTGACATCGTTCCACTACGCACTCCCTTTTCATCACGTTGTCCGGAAAAACCCCGGACATGACGGGTACAGGGACCCCGTCTAAAAAGGCTTTCATACCGTCCAGGTAGTGCGGTGCCCGGGACTCTGAACCATTCCCTTCAAGACCCCTTTATATGGCGCCTGCGCGTGTGATAAGGAGGGTAATAAGGGGGGTGGCACAACGCACCGCACCCTCAAGTAGTACGATTACAGCGGGCCGCTCGACCAGGCAAGTCGACCGGTAGCCCCGGGGGCAAAAGGCCGAATCGACACGAATTGCTATGGTTCGAGTGCATATTCGAATTCTGTGCGGCTAATATCGCCGTTATCGCACGGGTTTCGAAGATGCCCCGCGAAGCTTAAATAAGGTATGCGCATTGGTGCCGCCGAAGGATTCTGGCCAAGAGCGCTGGCATCCAGGGTGTATGTGAAATAATGAAGGCAATCGTACTGGGAACCGGTGCGGTCGGCTCTGTCACGGCAGAGATACTGGGCCGCTCGGTGGAGTTTGACAAGGTCGTCCTCGCAGATGTCAATCTGGAGAGGGCCAAGAGAGCGGAGAAGAAGATCGCCAGCGACAAGGTGAGCGTTGAGAAGATAGACGCCTCCGACGTCGATGGGATGGCCAAGGCGTTCAAGGGGACGGACATCGTCCTGAACGCGGTCATACCGCGCTTCAACATGAACATAATGCGCGCGTGCCTGATGGCGAAGGCAAACTACAGCGACATGGCATGGGACGTCGCAGCGGACACGACCAAGCCGGGTCAGATAATCAAAGAGACCCCAGCGATGACCTACATAGGACTGGATGACGAATTCAAGAAGGCTGGGTTGTCCGGCATGATGGGCCTAGGGTGCGACCCCGGCCTCTCGAACTTATTCGCGAGGATGGCGGCTGACAGGATGGACACGGTGAAGCAGATCCTCATAAGGGACGGGGACAACGGGACCGTTGAGGGGCACCACTTCGCGCCGCTCTGGTCGCCCGAGACGCTCATCGAGGAGGTCCTGATGCCCGCAACGTACTACGCAGACGGACACTACCGGAAGCTCCCTGCGTTCAGCGGCAAGGAAAACTACGTCTTCCCGGACCCGGTCGGAGAGCTGCCGATATACAATGTGGACCACGAGGAGCAGGAGACTCTGCCAACGTACATCGGCAAAGTGCTGGGCAAGGGCTGCGACTACTGCGACTTCAAGATCGCACTCGGCGACGAATACGTTCAGGTCATCGATGTCCTAGGCAAGATCGGGCTCTCGAGCACGAAGCCAGTCGATGTGAAGGGCGTCAAGGTGTCCCCGAGAGATGTCGTCTCGGCCGTGCTGCCAGACCCGTCAGTGCTCGCTGACAAGGCCAAGGGCGAGTGCGCGATCGGATCCATCGTGAAGGGCACGAAGGACGGCAGGGACGCCGGGCACTTCATCTGGACGCAGCTCAACCACAAGGACTGCCACAAGAAGCATGGATACAGCGCGACCGCTTACTCGGTCGGAGTACCGTTCGCGATCGGCGCGCTCCTGTTCGCTCAGGGCAAGATCAAGCTCAAGGGCGTCTACCCGCCCGAGATGCTCGACCCGAAGCCCTTCGTCGAGATGCTTCCCAAATACGGCATGAACTGCCTCGAGAAGAAGCTCTAGGCGGGCTACGAAACCCAAAGACCGGGGGGGCGAACAGCCCCTCCGGACGGCCTTTTCTGAACATATGCCAGCAGGGCACTAGCGAACCTTAAATATCATAGCCGCAATGACTTGGCGGGGGGAGGCTGGTGGGACTAATCACCAGACTCTCTGGGTGAATGTGAAAGAATGAAGGCTATGGTTTTGGGAGTCGGTGCAATAGGATCCGTGACTGCACAGTGCCTTGCTGAGTCCGAAGAGTACGACAAGGTCGTGCTCGGAGCGAGGAACCCGGAGAAGGGGAAGAGACTCGCGAAGAAGATAGGCTCTGACAAGGTCAGTGTCGTGAAGCTCGACGCGTCGAATGTCGGCGCCATGACGAAGGCCTTCAAGGGCCTCGACATCGTCTGCAACCTCGCGATACCGAGGTTCAACTTCGCGATTATGGAGGCCTGCGAGAAGGCCAAAGTGAACTACCTGGACACTGCATGGGACATCGCGATCGACAAGACGCCCCCGGGAGGGATCGTCAAGCCCGCGCCTCCTTCGTTCCTCTACCTGAAGAAGGACAAGGCCTGGAAGAAGATGGGGCTGACCGGGATCCTCGGGATCGGCTGCGACCCCGGCCTCACGAACCTGTTCGCGAGGAAGGAGGCGGACAAGCTGGACACGGTCAAGGAGATACTCGTCAGGGACGGCGACAACGGCTATGTCGAAGGGTATGAGTTCGCTCCCCTGTGGTCCCCCGAGACGCTTATCGAGGAGGTCCTGATGCCCGCGACTTACTTCAAGGACGGGCACTACAGGAAGTACGGGGCGTTCGAGAACAAGGAGATCTTCGACTTCCCGGACGGAGTCGGCAAGTGTCCGATCTACAATGTCGCGCACGAGGAATCGGAGACTCTGGGCACATACATCGGCAAGGTCCTCGGAAAGGGCTGCGACTACACCGACTTCAAGATCGCCCTCGGCGACGAGTACGTCGATGCCATCAAGATGATCGGCAAGCTCGGACTCGACAACCCGAACAAGATCAAGGTGAAGGACGTCATGGTCGCGCCGAGGGACGTCGTGAACGCTGCGCTTCCGGACCCGTCCACGCTGGGGCACCTCTCGAAGGGGCAGTGCGCCATAGGGACCATCACGAACGGAACGAAGAACGGCAAGAAGGCCAGCTACTACATGTGGACCTCACTGGACCACAAGAAGTGCTTCCAGAAGTGGAACAACAGCGCAACCGCCTGGTCCGTGGGAGTGCCCGCCTCGATAGCAGCGATACTGTTCGCGCAGGGCAAGATCGACATGAAGGGCGTCTTCCCGCCGGAGATGATGAACCCGGACGATTTCATCAAGATGCTCCCGAAGTTCGGCATGAACTTCAGCGAGAAGAAGCTCTGATAAACCACCGATATCCGGACTGGGACCCGGGGCCGCCGGCCCAGTCCGAATCATTTTCATTTTCGTCTAGCCCACGAGTTCCATCACAAGCTTATATCGAGATGCCATTCCGGCACGCGTATGGCAGTTGGGGACGGCCGCATCAGGAGGTACTATTTATTCCGCGCAGTCACATCCTTCTCACTGTGGCTGCCGTTCTGGCTGCTCTGGATCTATGAGAGCGTAGAAAACCTCCTGATGGTCACGGTCATAGACACCGCATTCTGGGCCACGATGATCCTGTTCCAGATACCGACCGGGCTGCTCGGGGACAAATACGGCCGAAAGACCGTCCTGTTCATTGGCGAGGTCACGTATGTGGCCGGGATATTCCTCTTCGGTCTGAGCGGCGAGTTCTGGCAGTTCCTCGCTTCGAACATGATCTGGGCCCTCGGGGTCTGCTTCATCGTCAGCGGCGACACACCGTACCTCTACGACACCCTCGTGGAACTCAAGCGCGAGAAGAACTTCATCACCATCATGGCGAGATGCAGCGCGATCATGTACGCAATGAATGCGGCCGCATGCATAGTCGGCGGGCTCATCGTGGACGCGACCGGCAGGCTCGACCTCACGCTCATGATAGCGGCATGCATCGGACTTCTCGGGTCCTTCACGGTGGTGTTCCTCAAAGAGCCTGTGGTGGATCGGTCCAAGGTCGGTTCGTACCGAAGCCAGTTAAAAGTCGGCGTGAAGCTCGTCTTCGGATCGGCCGCGATCCTGGTGCTCGTCTTCTACCAGGTGCTGATAGAGATCGCAGTCTACGTCATGACGGTCTTCAGGCCCATCTACATGAGCATAGACCTCAACCTCGACTATCTCCAGATAGGCCTGTTCTACGGCAGCTTCAGCATAGTCAACGGGCTCGTGCTCACGCAGGCAGGGAGGATAGAGACGCGCCTCGGGGAGAAGCTATCCCTCGTGGTGCTCTTCGTTTCCGTCCTGGCATCGTTCGTGCTCGTGTTCCTCATCGTGTCGCCGGTGGCCATAGTGGCGCAGTATTTGATGTACGCCGTCTCGGGACTCCTGTATCCCATAACCAACGGATACATCAACAAGAGGGTGTTGTCGTCGCAGCACAGGTCGACGGTCATCGCGATCGCGACCTTCCTGTTCACCCTGATCCTCGCAATCGTCGAGATACCTGCGGGCTGGTACGCCACAGGCTCCGGGATGAGGGAGACCCTGCTGATACTGGCCATAATCATCTCGCCCATCGGAGTCTACCTGCTACACAAGTGGTACAAGGAGGTCGACAGACTTCCGAGCGAGGGGCAGTTGTTGCGCAGGGCGCGCACGCTGAAGAAGTTCTGAGCGGCTGCAAGAAGGATAAGTCGATGGCCTCGCCCCCGCCAGAAGTAGAAAAAGGGGGGAGGATTACTAGACCCTGATAGCGCGGGCAACTTATAAATGTTATCGAAATTGATAATAAGCCTTACAAGAGGCAACCTAGCTCCTGCCCAGGTTCTTCTCCTTCTCCGCGACAACGAGCCTAGTCTTGATGACGCTGTCGGGGTTGAGGGAGATGCTGTCGATCCCGCACTCGACGAGGAACTCCGCGAAGTCGGGGAAGTCGGACGGCGCCTGACCGCAAATGCCTATCTTTCTACCCTTCTTCTTGACCTTCTCTATCACCATGGCGATCATCTGCTTGACCGCCGGGTTACGCTCGCTGTACAGGTGCGAGACGAGTTCTGAGTCCCTGTCGAGGCCGAGCATCAGCTGGGTGAGATCGTTCGAGCCGATGGAGAACCCGTCGAAGACCTCCGCGAACTCATCGGCGAGGACGACGTTGCTGGGTATCTCCGCCATCATGTAGACCTCGAGGCCGTTCTCCTTCTGCTTCAAGCCGAATTCTTCCATCGTGTGTATGACCTTCTTGCCCTCTTCAGGGGTCCGGCAGAACGGCACCATGACCTTGACGTTTGTGAGGCCTTTCTTGTCCCGGACCCGTCTGAGAGCTAGGCACTCGAGCTTGAAGGCCTCCTTGAAACGGCCGGAGTAGTACCGCGACGCGCCCCTCCAGCCGATCATGGGGTTTTCTTCAGATGGCTCGAACAGAGTCCCGCCAAGAAGACTGGCGTACTCGTTCGTCTTGAAGTCCGACAGCCTCACTATGACATCGCGTGGATAGAATGTCGCGGCGATCTTGCCTACCCCCGCGGCC
>Ga0256868_10000939_pt1 | contig 16488 bp, 17 predicted proteins | sample RVTome_13_FD_187341 | JGI IMG/M metagenome (GOLD analysis project Ga0256868, IMG submission 187341) | Soil microbial communities from uranium-contaminated site in the Upper Colorado River Basin, Wyoming, United States - RVT92D227 HiSeq ...
CGATGTCGGCTCATCGCATCCTGGGGCTGAAGTAGGTCCCAAGGGTTCGGCTGTTCGCCGATTAAAGCGGTACGTGAGCTGGGTTTAGAACGTCGTGAGACAGTTCGGTCCCTATCTGTCGTGGGCGGAGGATATTTGAGAGGAGCTGTCCTTAGTACGAGAGGACCGGGATGGACGAACCTCTAGTGTACCAGTTGTTCCGCCAGGGGCATCGCTGGGTAGCTATGTTCGGAAAGGATAACCGCTGAAAGCATCTAAGCGGGAAACCTACCTCAAGATTAGATATCCCTTTCCGGTGGCGACACCGGAGCTAAAGACCCCTTGTAGACTACAAGGTTGATAGGCCAGAGGTGTAAGTCCAGAAATGGATTGAGCTTACTGGTACTAATGGGTCGTGCGGCTTGACCATAATCCTTGTTTCAGTTCACTCTCTGCAAATATGAAATTGTCCTTTTTTTGTTTTTCGGTGGCGATAGCGGAGGGGCCACACCTGTTCCCATCCCGAACACAGAAGTTAAGCCCTCCAGCGCCGATGGTACTACATGGGTAACTGTGCGGGAGAGTAGGACGCTGCCGAAAATTATTCCCAACCCTTCTTCGTCAACCGAAGAAGGGTTTTTTTTTGTCATCCTTCGCTTTTCATGGATTTAATGTCTTTATTTCTTTACCAATTTTTATCTTGGCCTAGCCGCGAAGGAGGTTGGACAAGACAAGCTGTGCTTCCCGTGGCGCAGGGGGACTGACGACCCAAAGAACTTCCTACCCCGCTCTGGGGATAATTGAAAGACTCCTAACATCTTTAAAAAAAATGGGTGGAGATGGGCATTTTTTTTTGGTTTTGCAAACCGTGGGCCATTGTGTTATAAATAGCAGATGAAAAAATAATAGAGGGAGATCAAGCCGATGTCCGGTCATTCAAAATGGAGCACGATCAAACATAAGAAGGGCGCGGCGGATGCCCGGCGAGGCAAGATATTTACCAAAATCATTAAAGAGATTACTATTGCTGCGCGTATGGGGGGAGGAGACCAGACCGGTAATCCCCGTTTACGCAGCGCGATCCTGGCGGCTAAGGCGGAAAACATGCCCAAAGAAAATATTGAAAGAGCCATAAAGAAAGGCACCGGGGAACTTCCAGGAGTATCGTATGAAGAAGCCACCTTTGAAGGGTATGGACCCGGAGGAGTAGCGGTACTGGTGGAAATCCTATCCGATAACCGCAAACGGACGGTGGCAGACATCCGGCATATTTTTTCCAAGAACGCGGGAAATCTGGGAGAAGCCGGATGTGTTTCCTGGATGTTTGATAAGAAAGGGTTGATCGTTTTCGAAAAAGATAAGGTAGATGAAGAGAAACTGATGGACCTGGCTCTGGAAGGGGGAGCCCAAGATGTTCAGGAAACAGATAAAGAATATGAGGTGATTACAGAACCAGCCGACTTTGAACGGTTGAAGAAGCAATTGGATGGGGCCAAACTTACACCCACTTACGCCGAAATCAGTATGGTTCCCCAATCCACTGTGCGACTGACCGGCAAAGAGGCCCAGCAGATGCTTCGGTTGATGGAAAGCCTGGAAGACTCTGAAGACGTTCAACACGTCTACGCCAATTTTGACATTCCGGACGAAGAGCTGGAACAACTCAGTGCTTAAAATAACAAAACCTTCCCTTGGGTCTAAAATTTCTTCGCCAAATGGAATGGAGATACGCATCATCGGCGTAGATCCAGGGTTGGGAGCAACGGGGTTCGGGTTGATAGCGATGGGCAGCGACGGGACGATTCTTTACCGCGGAAGCGGAGTAATTCGTTCTCCGTCTACCCTTCCTTTTCCCCAGCGTATCCAGCGCATTTATCGGCGCCTGGCGGAAGAAATTAAAAATTATACCCCCCACCTGATGGCGGTGGAACAGCCTTTCTTTGCTAAAAACGTAAGGAGCGCCATGCTCCTGGGACAAGCAAGGGGGGTGGCCGTTTTGGCTGCAGCCGAAGCGGGTGTAGAGGTGCATGAATACAGTCCTCTGGAAGTCAAGCAAGCCGTCGTTGGATATGGAAGAGCAGCCAAGGAACAGGTTCAGGCCATGATTTACTCCCTCTTGCATCCACCCAAGAATTTGAAGGCGGATGCTGCGGATGCTTTAGCTGTGGCGCTATGCTTGGCTCATTCTTTTTCCTGGAAGAATTCGTTGCGCCTCTTGGCTGCGCAGAAATCTCCCGCCGGAACCCGATGGAAAGATCGAACCGGAGATTGGCTTGAGGGACGTGGATGATCGCCCAAATCCGGGGCCAGTTGATCCAAAAAAGTCCAGGTTTGGTCATCGTAGAGGCCAATGGGGTCGGGTTTCAGGTTTATGTTTCCCTCAATACCTTTTACGACCTTCCTGAAGTAGAACAGCCCGTGCGGGTGTACACCTACACTCATGTTCGGGAGGACGTTCTGCAGCTTTATGGTTTTTCCACTCTATTGGAAAAGGAAATCTTTCAGATCCTCATCGGTGTTTCCGGCATCGGGCCCAAGTTAGCCCTTAATATTCTCTCGGGAATATCTGCGCCGTTGCTCATAAGATCACTCGGTTCAGGAGATTTGAACCGTTTGTTATCCATCCCGGGGGTGGGGCGTAAAATGGCCGAACGGATGATTCTGGACCTCCAGGAAAAAGTGCAAAAACTTGAATCCCGTGTTTCCCTTCCCCCCAAGAGTCATCTTCCAAGGGATGAAATGACCGAGGACATCGTTTCCGCTTTGGTGAATCTCGGATACAAAAAGGGTCAGGCCGAAAGTGCGGCGGAGAACATTCTTCAGCAAAGACCAGGGATAAAATTGGAAGAAGCGCTCAAGGAGAGTTTAAGAGTTCTTTCTAAGAGTTGAGGATTATGACGGGCAAACAAGATTGGGTCAAGATGGCGGATGATAGTTCGGAAAAATCTCCTCTAACGAAGCGCGGAGTTCAGCCCGAGATCAATGAAGAAGATTTACGCTATGAAGTCAATCTCCGTCCCAAATGCCTGGATGAGTATATCGGGCAGGAGGAGGTCAAGAATAATCTACGCGTTTACATCGAGGCCGCAAAAAAGCGAGGGGAAGCATTGGACCATGTCCTTTTTTGCGGACCTCCTGGACTGGGCAAAACAACCTTGGCTTACATCATCGCCGGCGAACTGCGGGTGAATCTAAAAGGCACATCGGGGCCGGTGATTGATCGACCAGGAGATCTGGCTGCCATCCTCAGCAATCTCCAAGAACATGACATCCTGTTCATTGATGAAATTCATCGCCTGAACCAGGTGGTGGAGGAAATCCTCTATCCGGCAATGGAGGACTTTCAAATCGATATCTTGATTGGGCAAGGCCCAAGTGCCCGTTCGATCAAATTGAACATTCCTCCTTTCACCCTGGTGGGGGCAACCACCCGGGCGGGTCTGCTGACTTTCCCGTTGCGCGATCGTTTCGGGATCAATTTCCGCTTAGAGTTCTATTCCCCCCAAGAGCTCACGAGAATTTTACTGCGTTCGGCCCAACTCTTAAATATGGCCATCGACCCCTCGGGAGCCGAAGAAATTGCCAAGAGATCGCGCGGTACTCCCCGAGTAGCCAACCGATTACTCCGGCGGGTTCGGGATTTTGCCCAGGTGTGGGCGAAGGGCAGGATTGACCAAGCGGTGGCCGATCAAGCCTTAAAGCTTTTGGAAGTCGATGAACGGGGACTGGATAAAATGGACCGGAAGATCCTCTTAACCATTGTGGAAAAATTTAACGGAGGACCGGTAGGATTGGATACCCTGGCTGTGGCCGTGAATGAGGAAAAAGACACCATCGAAGACGTCTATGAACCGTTCCTGATTCAGGAAGGTTTTCTGGACCGGACTCCGCGAGGGCGTAAGGCTACCCTCTTAGCCCAGGAACATCTGAGAAAGAACGTGCCGAACTTTCACCAAGAACGACTTTTTTAAGAATTTTCTTGAGGACGGAATGGCTGAACAAAGGAACACAGTGCGTAGGTCAGAGCAAAAGAATCCAGCGGGAAGGACCAAGTTTATTTTCATTACCGGCGGAGTCCTTTCCTCTCTGGGAAAAGGTCTGGCTGCGGCTTCGATCGGTGCTCTGTTGGAGTCGCGCGGATTAAAAGTTACCCTGCAAAAACTCGACCCCTACATCAACGTGGATCCAGGAACGATGAACCCTTTCCAACATGGGGAAGTTTTTGTTTTGGATGACGGGGCGGAGACCGATTTGGATCTGGGCCATTATGAAAGATATACCTCAGCCCGCCTCACCCAGCGGAATAACTTCACCACCGGCCGGATCTATTATTCGGTGATCACCAAAGAAAGAAGGGGAGATTACCTCGGAGGGACGGTTCAGGTGATTCCCCACATCACCGATGAGATTAAACGGAACATCCTCGCCATCTCGGACGATGCGGATGTGGCCATCATTGAAATCGGGGGTACGGTAGGCGATATTGAAGGCCTTCCTTTTCTGGAGGCCATCCGCCAACTCAAAACAGATCTGGGACGAGAGAATTCCCTTTACATCCACCTTACTCTTGTTCCCTACATTAAAACTTCAGAGGAATTGAAAACCAAACCCACGCAACACAGCGTGATGAAATTACGGGAAATCGGCATCCAGCCGGACATTTTGATTTGCCGCACCGACCAGTTTCTGCCCCCGGAAATCAAGGCCAAGATTGCTCTTTTCTGCAATGTAGACAAAGATGCGGTGATCACAGCCAAGGATGTAGAGTCCATCTATGAAGTCCCTTTATTCTTTCACCAAGAAGGGCTGGATGATAAAATCGTTCAACTGCTGAATATCTGGACGCGTTCCCCGCGTTTGGAAAAATGGCAGGAAATCGTTAATACGATCAAAAATCCCCGGGGGGCGGTGGATATTGCCATTGTAGGGAAATACGTTCATTTGAAGGATTCGTATAAGAGCCTGAACGAGGCATTGATCCATGGAGGAATTGCCAATCGCTGTAAGGTAAACCTGCATTACGTAGATTCCGAGGCGGTGCAGAAAGATGGGGTTGAATCATTCTTGCAAGGCGCCGACGGAGTTTTGGTCCCGGGCGGTTTTGGGGAGCGGGGGATCGAGGGAAAAATCATGGCCGTAAGATACGCCCGGGAAATGCGGGTTCCTTTTTTGGGAATCTGCCTGGGGATGCAGCTGGCGGTCGTGGAATTCGCCCGCCATGTTTGCGGCCTGGAAGGGGCCAATAGCAGCGAGTTTAACGCCGGGACGGCCCACGCGGTAATCGCCCTCCTGCCCGATCAGCAGACCATCGTTGACAAAGGAGGTACCATGCGGTTGGGGGCCTATCCTGCTGTTCTGAAAGAGGGATCCCTCGCCAACCAAGCCTACCAGGATAAGCAAATTTCCGAACGTCATCGCCATCGCTACGAGGTGAATAATAATTATCGCGAACTTTTAGCGGAGAAGGGCTTTATATTCAGCGGATTATCTCCTGATGGGCAATTAGTGGAGATCCTGGAATTAAGGGATCATCCCTGGTTCTTAGGTTGCCAATTTCATCCGGAGTTGAAATCAAGACCCCACACTCCCCACCCCTTGTTCCGCGAATTCATTCACGCTGCCTTGAAAGAGAAAAGGAAGAAGCGGAGAAAGAACGTGTGAATACTCTTCCCTTGACAGCAGTGAAAGAAGTTTCCGTTGGGCCCGTAACCATCGGCGGGAAAAAACCTTTTATTCTCATTGCCGGCCCTTGCGTAATCGAATCAGAAGCCCTGTGCCGGAAGACTGCCGAAGCATTGACCGATCTGACCCGGGCCTTGAAAATCCCTTTTATCTTTAAATCCTCTTATGACAAAGCAAACCGGAGCAGCTTGAAATCATTCCGGGGGCCCGGGTTGAAAAGAGGGTTAGAAATTCTCCAACGCCTAAAGCACGACCTAGGCATTCCCGTTCTTTCGGACGTGCACCGGTTTGAGGAAGTGGAACCAGCCTCTCAGGTTCTCGATGCCCTGCAAATTCCGGCCTTCCTCTGCCGGCAAACGGATTTTGTGCTGGCTGTGGCCGGGACGGGGAAAGCGGTAAACGTCAAAAAAGGACAATTTTTAGCACCCTGGGATATGCGCAATATCATCGAGAAGATACAATCGAGCGGAAATGATTCCATCCTCCTTACCGAACGGGGGACCTCCTTCGGTTATCATAACCTCGTGGCCGACATGCGTTCTCTGGTAATTATGCGGGAGATGGGGTATCCCGTCGTGTTTGACGTAACCCACAGCCTCCAACTTCCGGGTGGGCAAGGGTCTTCCTCGGGTGGGCAACGGGAATTTATTGCCGCCTTGGCCAGGGCCGCTGTGGCTGTTGGGATCGACGGCCTGTTTATGGAAGTTCATCCCGACCCGGAAGAAGCCCTTTGCGACGGACCCAATTCCCAATCTTTGGATGAATTAAAGCCGCTTTTAGAACAACTCTTAGCAATCGACCGGATCACCAAAAATCCGCAGAGCGCATAGGGCAGAGCGCAGAGCGTTTAATGAACTATCCTATCCCTTGTCTTCCCTTTTCTTCATTCAAGTGACCTTGGAGTATTCCAAAATTAACCTTTACACCTCCTTAGCAGAGTGATAGAATAATTGCGAAAATGGGTGGCTGGGAAGTGAAGTCAATGAAAAATCTGCGCTTTCTCCTGGGAGTGATTATTGTAGGCAGTTTATGTCTGGTGGCCATAATGACTTGGCGCACCCTCCCTCCTCCGCAGGGGAAAAAAGCTCCGGTAAAGGAGCCAGCCATTGCCGCTGACCTGCAATTAAACCGGGTGAAATATACCGAGACCCGCGAGGGAATCAAAGAATGGGAATTAGAGGCCGCCTCGGTCCGTTATTTTGAGGATGAAAATACGTTATTTTTCGAGCAAGTCAAAGCAACTTTCTTCGGAAAGAATCAGGAAACTTACGTTCTCGTAGGAAAGCGGGGAAAGATCAATACCCAGACCAAAGCCTTAGAGGTTTTTGACGGCGTGAAACTTGATTCCAGCGATGGGTACCAGATGCAGACCCAAAGCTTGAAATATCAAGCGGAAAGAAGGGAGTTGATGACATCAGATCCCGTAGAAATGAGCGGGCCCCAACTACGGGTACAAGGAACTGGTTTCATTGTGGAACTCAACCGCCAACGCATGAAAGTTCTAAAACAGGTTACCACGACCTTTTTCCACTCAACCCAAGAAACTTCAAGGGGATCCTTGTAAAATGGTTAGAGGAACTCGGTTCATCCCGTTCCTTATTTTCCTCACCGTTTTGTTGTCCTGGGCATCCAGTTGGGGCGCGGAGAAAAAACCTATTCCCCTTGGGAAAACAGGAAAAGGGGATATCCGCGGATCCGATCAGCCCCTGCGAATTAGCTCCCAGGCCCTGGAAGCTGATAATAAAAATCAGGTTATCATCTTTACGGGAAACGTCGTGGCTAAACAGGGGGAGTTGACCATTCATGCCGACGTAGCCCGAGTGTATTATGAAAAGAAAGAGGAAGGCAATGATGTCCGGGAGATCGTGGCCTCAGGCAATGTGAAAATTTATCAGGGGGATCGCCTCGCTACAGCGCAGAAAGCTGTGCTGAACAACCGGGAGCAAAAAATTGTTCTCACGGGGCAGCCAAAGGTGTGGCAAGGAAAGGATATGGTCAGCGGTGAAAAGATCATTGTCCTTTTGGACGAAGATAAAAGTTTTGTTGAAGGCGGACCTGATCGACGAGTAGAAGTTATCCTCTATCCCAAAAGTGAACAACTTCCAGGAAAGGGAAAACCGTGAACCCCGTCCCTACTTTAATAGCCCGGGGACTGAAAAAACAATATAATGGGAAATGGGCCGTGGATTCTGTGGATTTGGAATTCAGGGCGGGAGAGGTCATCGGCCTTTTAGGGCCCAACGGAGCAGGAAAGACGACGACTTTTTACATGATCGTAGGCCTCATCAAACCGGAAGGAGGACAGGTCTTTCTCGCAGGAGAAGAAATCACCCAAGCCCCCATGTATCTGAGAGCCCGAAAGGGGGTCACCTACCTTCCCCAGGAACCATCGGTTTTCCGCAAACTCACGGTAGAAGAAAACCTTCTGGCCATTCTGGAGACGTTGGATCTTTCTCCGGAAGAAAGGGAACGGCGCTTGACAGGGCTTCTGGAAGAACTGAGACTCTCGGCGTTGGCCAAAAGGAGAGCTTTTTCCCTTTCGGGAGGAGAAAGGAGAAGAGTCGAGATTACTCGTTCTCTGGTTACCTCGCCCCTATTTATTCTCTTAGATGAGCCTTTTGCGGGAATTGATCCACTGGCGGTCGTAGATATCCAAAATATCATCTCCCATTTGAAAGCCAAAGGGATCGGAGTCGTCATTTCGGATCATAACGTAAGAGAAACTTTAGGGGTGTGCGATCAAGCCTATATCCTGAATGAGGGCAGGGTTTTGGAACGCGGAACTCCGGAGGAGATCGCCCAGAGCCGGCAAGCCCGCGAGATATACCTGGGGGAAAAATTTCAATTTTAAGTTCATTGTATAGGAAATTCCTTTTTGGACACGGATTCACCCTGTTAGATGTTTGCTATCTAACAGGGTAAACCCAGATTATCAGGATAAACTAAAAAGAAAATAATTATCTGCGGTTATCTGCGTAAATCTGCGTCCTATTAAATTTAGAGTTTAAAAGGTCGCAAGGGTAAGGTTGAAGGAGAAGAAAGTTAAGAAAAGCACGGGACCGCCGATGTTCGAGATAGAGGGTTTGCGTCTGCCATGGCTTTAGAGCTTCGCCAGAGCCTTAAGCTTACTCAGCAGCCCATCATGACGCCGCAACTGCAGCAGGCCATAAAACTCCTGCAGCTATCGCGGATGGAATTGATGGATCTGGTTCGGCAGGAGGAAGAGGAGAACCCGATTCTTGACGAAGTGGTTATGCCCAGCTCCGAGACCGAACCATTGGAGACCAATTATGAAACCCTTCCTGCTTCCCCTTCCGAGGTCAAGGAGACCCGGGAGGAAGATGAAATGCCAGCCATGGATTGGAGGGCAGAGGGGTTTTCTTCAGGTACCAAAAGGGTTGACGAAGAAGAGGATCGTCCCACCTTTGAAAATTTTTTAACCAAGAAAGCCACCCTGTATGATCACCTTTTGTGGCAAATTCGGCTGAGTAATTTCGACGAAGAAGAATGTTTGATAGCCACGGTGATTATTGGCAACCTCAATGAAGATGGCCTGCTTCAAGGATCCCTGGAAGAAATTGCCGCTCAATCCGGGTTCGATCTGGCGAATATGGAAAAAGTGATCCAGAAGGTTCAAACCCTGGAACCCCCTGGAGTGGCGGCGCGGGATTTGAAAGAATGCCTGCTCTTGCAGGCTCAGCAAATTTATCCAGGTGAGCTTCTGGTGCAGAAGATCATCCAGGGCCATCTTGACCATTTGGCCAAAAAAAATTACCAGGCGATTGCCAAGGAATTGGGAATCCAGGTAGAAGAAGTGGTGCGAGCCACACGACTGATCAATGAACTCGATCCCAAGCCTGGCAGGGGTTACAGCGACGAGAACATTCCTTACATTATCCCCGACGTCTACGTTTACAAAATCGGAGAGGAGTACGTAGTCGTGCTCAACGAGGATGGTATGCCCAAGTTGCGCATCAACCCTTATTACCGGCATATTCTCAGGGAACAGGTTCAATCCGCCGGGGAAGCCAAAGAGTACATCAACGAAAAAATTCGTTCGGCCCTATGGTTGATCAAATCGATTCATCAACGCCAGCGAACGATTTACCGGGTGACCAAGTCGATCGTCCGCTTTCAGCGAGAATTCCTGGATAAAGGCGTGGCCTATTTAAAGCCCATGGTTCTCAAAGACGTAGCCATGGACGTGGAGATGCATGAATCCACCATCAGCCGGGTGACTTCGAATAAATATGTACATACCCCCCAAGGCATCTTTGAGTTAAAATATTTCTTCAATAGCAGTATCAATACCGTTCGAGGGGAAAATATCGCTTCCGAAAGTGTCAAAGAGAAAATTCGTGAAATTCTGTCCAAAGAGGCCTCCCAGAAACCTTACAGTGACCAAGAACTGGTGGAACTTCTCAAGAAACAGGATATTTTGATTGCACGCCGAACCGTGACCAAGTATCGCGAGATGCTTGGGGTTCTCTCTTCAACCCGGAGGAAGCAAATCATCTAAAAAATTTTATACGCGGATGAACGCAGATCGTCAAAATTTTAGAGAGGAAATTCCTTTCAAAGCAGAGAGATGAAAAATGTGCGCCCGTTTGCATTGAAGCGCAATGGAGGCACCCAGCATGCAAATTTCAGTTACTTTCCGCAATACGGAATCGAAGGAAGTCTTGCGGGAATATGTGCAAGAAAAACTTTCCAAACTAAAGAAATATATGGACTCGCCTTTAGAAGCCAACGTCGTTTTGACTGTAGAAAAGCACCGCCATATCGCCGAAATTACCCTGGTAGCGAACCGGATTACCATTAATGCCCAAGAAGAAACCGAGGATATGTTTTCAGCGATTGACCGGGTAACGGATAAGTTGGAGAGGCAGGTTCTCAAATACAAGGACAAGATCAGGCGGCATAAAACCAATTCTTCCTTGCCGGAGTTGAGCTGGCGCATGGATGTCTACTCCGCTGACAGCTTTGAGGAAGGGGAAGAGCCGAAAGTCGTCAAAAGCAAGAAGCTCTTGGCCAAGTCCATGTCCGTTGAGGAAGCGGCCATGCAGATGGACCTTATGAATAATGAATTTTTAGTTTTTACTAATGCCAACTCGAGGAACCTCAACATCATCTACCGGCTAAAAGATGGAAACTACGGTTTAATCGAACCTCAGGCCGATTGACCCATTCGGCCCCGCCTTCCTTGGCACGGGGGGAATAGGAGCCGATAACCTGCTCGAGGCTTGGTTAGGCAGTTTCAATCTCTGGGCACAATCTTTTCTACCCCAGAGAAATTCCCTAGAAGAAAAGGGTAAAAATCAGGAACTATGAAAATATTAGACATCTTGGATAAACAAATGATTATTCCCCAACTTGCCTCCACGAGTAAAGAAGGAGTTTTGAGGGAGTTGATTCGAGTCATTGCCCACGTGGAAAAACAGGTGGATGAAAACCGGTTGATGGAAATTTTACTTGAACGAGAAAGTCTGGGAAGCACGGGAATCGGAGAAGGAGTCGCTATCCCCCATGGGAAAAGTAAAGATGTCAAAAGACTCCTTGCCTCCTTCGGGAGAAGTCTTGCCGGTATGGATTTCCAAGCCATGGACGGAAAACCGACTCACCTATTTTTTCTTCTCGTGGCCCCGGAAAATTCCGCAGGGACTCATCTGAAAGCTTTGGCTCGAATCTCGCGCCTGATGAAAGATAACGTCTTTCGAAAACGCTTGATGGAGGTGAGCTCTGGGGAGGAGATTTACTCCCTTTTTTCCGCTGCAGACGAAATCGTTTGATCGGGAGGATGCGAAAATTCCTTCGATTGGTCCTGGTTAAAAGGGTCCCATCCTGGACCCGGATATCCCCCCACTCCAATTCTTAGGCATGGGAACACCAGAATTGAAAAACCTTCGCCTTGTCATTATTACCGGATTATCGGGATCAGGGAAGAGTACGGTGATTCGAGTTTTAGAGGACATGGGGTTTTTCTGCGTGGATAATCTACCCATTGCTCTTCTCCCCAAACTCTTCGAATTGCGTTCCGCCTCCCTGGGAGAGTATTCGCGGGTCGCCTTGGTAATGGACCTGCGCGAAAAGGAATTCCATAAAACATATCCTGAGGTTTTTCGCCAGCTGAGAGAAAAAGGGTATCCGCTGGAGATTCTCTTCCTGGAAGCATCCGAAGAGGTGTTGGTTCGAAGATACAGTCAGACGCGGCGTACCCATCCCCTGGCCGAGGGTTGTGGCGTATGGGAAGGAATTCAAAAGGAACGGCAGATGCTGGCTGGCGTCCGCGCCATGGCCACCTTGGTAATCGATACCTCGACCTACAATGTCCACCATTTGCAGGGAGCCATCCGGGAAATCTTTGAACAGAAACCCCAAGGTCGGAGAATGAACTTGACTTTCCTATCCTTTGGTTATAGCCGCGGGATCCCTCTGGAGGCGGACTTAGTGATCGACGTCCGCTTTCTACCCAATCCTTATTTCGAAGAGGAGCTTAAAACCCTCTCGGGAACGGACCCCCGAATTGGCGACTACCTTTTCCAGTTTGAAGAAACAAAGGACTTCGTGGCCCGCTTCCACAGCTTCTTGGCATATTTGTTGCCGCTTTACGAAAGAGAAGGTAAAGCCTACCTAACCGTCGCTGTGGGATGCACGGGAGGAAGACATCGTTCAGTGGCCATCGCTGAAAAGTTAGGAAACCTTTTCCATGAACAATTTCCCGTTAGACGGCGACATCGAGACCTGGAAATTTCCCTGTAATAGGGTCGGTTCTCGGACAGACATGAATGAAAGAAGGATGGAGGGCTTATGGTCGGTGTTGTTTTGGTTACTCACCCGAACTTGGGTGAGGAATTTGTTCGTTCGGCTGAATTGATTTGCGGAAAATTTTCCAACCTGGCCACTGTTTCTATTGATACCCGGAAAGAGGTAGAAGAACTGCGCAGGGAAATCGCAGCCGCTGTCAAGAGCGTAGATCTTGGAAAAGGGGTACTGATCCTAACCGACATGTTTGGGGGGACCCCATCCAATATGAGCTTAGCTTTCCTACAGGAAGATCGGGTGGAAGTTCTCACGGGTCTCAACCTTCCCATGCTCATCAAGATTTCCAATTGCCGGGAAGGCCAGTCCCTGAAGGAATTGGCCAAACTGGCCAAGGAAGCCGGCCAGCGCAATATCAATCTGGCCAGTGAAATATTGCAAAAAAAATCCTGACTTACTTAAGGTAACGAATGGAGAAAGAAGGCTATATTGACATCCGTGAGATGACCGAGGAAGACCTTGATGAAGTCGTCCAGATTGAACGGATGTCTTTTCCCACTCCCTGGTCGAGGGGGCTTTTTGAGCGGGAACGGTTAACGCCGTTCGCCAAAGTTTCCATTGCCCGAGAAATTCACTCGGACCAGGTTGTGGGCTATCTGTGTTTTTGGCTGGTGGCTTCGGAAACCCATATTTTAAACTTGGCCGTACACCCCCGGAGGCGCCAACAGGGAATCGGGACCCGTTTACTTCTTTACGGAATAGATTACAGCCGGAGGAACGGGATTAAGGAGATTACCTTAGAAGTGCGCCGCTCTAACTACAAAGCCATTTCCCTTTATCGCCATTTTCAATTTCAACCCTGGGGCATCCGCCGGCGTTATTATAGCGACAGCGGGGAGGATGCGATCGTTATGGGGCTGCGCTTGCCTGAACCTTCGTTGACAGCCTTGGTATGAAACCCAAACCTATCAAAGAAGTGAAAGCGCGAATTCAACAACACCGGAGAGTCGGGGTCGATTATTTCCGCCTACGCCTGCTTTGCCCGGAAATCGCCCGCCTGGCCCAACCCGGGCAATTCGTCATGTTGCGCGTCAGCGATTCCAGCGACCCGCTATTGCGGCGGCCCTTCAGTTTTTTCCGGATCTTTCCCCCCCAAACTAAGAAAAGAAAACGGCCGGAAGATGAAGGGGCTCTGGAGATTTGCTACCAGGTCGTCGGCCGGGGAACTTCCCGGATGACCCAGCTTCGGGAAGGGGAACGTCTGGATGTGCTGGGGCCCCTGGGGAAAGGATTCTGGCCAGAAGAAGGTCGATCGCTGGCCATTCTAATCGGCGGGGGAATCGGGGTTGCTCCGCTAGTTGCTTGGGCCGAGCAGCTGCGAAGAGAGCAAGGGAAGAAAAAAAGATTTTCAAAAACTTCCGGCAATTTGAAGGAAGTTCTGGTCCTGATCGGCGGAAAGAGCCGGGATAAAATTCCGGGGATCAGGGAATTCATGAGGATGGGCTTAGAACCTCAAATCGCCACGGAGGATGGAAGTCTGGGATTCCAGGGATTGGCCACTGATTTGTTGGAACGGGAGCTTGTGACGCAGGGGCACAAATCAGCGGCGCTTTATTCCTGCGGGCCATTGCCCATGCTGGCTCGGGTGGCCCAGATTACCGATCAGTTCGACCTTCCCTGCCAGGTTCTCCTCGAATCCCGTATGGCCTGCGGGGTAGGGGCTTGCCTGGGTTGCGCGGTGAAAGTTCGGGATGGGACGTTACGGGGGGCCTTGGAGGATGAAGATGCAAGGGCTCAAGGGGCGGCAGTCCATTTGGAGGATCGATGCGGGGAGGAGATGGCGGGTTCTTGGCGAGAGGGCCTGGCGCCAATAATTGCCGAACCCCCGGCCTTCTTCAGGTATGTCCGGGCGTGCAAGGAAGGGCCTGTGTTCGAGGCCAGGGATATTCTTTGGGAGTGAAAGGGAACGCACGGACCATGAGCCCCAAAACGGATAATCCAAGCCTGCAGGTTAACCTGGGCTCTCTGAAGCTTAAAAACCCTGTAATTGCGGCCTCGGGGACGTTTGGCTACGGGGAAGAATACTCCGGGATCATTCCCCTGGGATCTCTCGGGGCAATCGTCACCAAGGGACTTTCCTTGGAGCCGCGCAAGGGGAATTCCCCTCCGCGCCTGGCCGAGACTCCTTCGGGGATGCTCAACGCCATCGGCCTGGAAAACGTGGGACTGGAAGCCTTTCTTCGGGAAAAGCTACCCTTTTTGCGGGGGGCTCGTTGCCCGGTCCTGGTCAATATTTTTGGGAGCACGGTGGAAGAGTATGGCGAGATGGCCCGGAGGCTGTCGGATGTGGAAGGAATTGCCGGGCTGGAAGTGAACATCTCCTGCCCGAACCTGAAAGCCGGGGGAGTGGTCTTCGCCTCCCAACCCAGGGCCGTTCATCGGGTGGTCTTGAAAGTCCGGCGGTCCACCTCTTCTTTTGTGATGGTCAAACTTTCTCCCAATGTAGCCGATATCGGAAAGATTGCTCTGGCTGCCGAAGAGGCCGGGGCAGACGCGGTTTCCTTGATCAACACTCTAACCGGGCTGGCCATCGACGTTCAGACCCGAACTCCCGTCCTGGGGAACATTACCGGGGGTCTTTCGGGCCCGGCCATCAAGCCCATCGGCTTGCGCATGGTCTGGCAGGTGGCCCAGGTCGTGCGCATCCCGGTCGTGGGCATAGGGGGTATCGTAACCGCCAAAGATGCCCTGGAGTATCTGATCGCCGGGGCTACAGCTATACAGGTTGGGACTGCCCACTTCATAGACCCCCGGGCCGGGTTGAAAATTATAGATGGAATTTGGGGGTACTTAAAGGCCAATGGGATACCCAACCTTTCCTCTCTGATCGGTAGCTTAAAAACTCAAGGGGCTTAACGAAACGTTCCTTATAATCTCATCGGCCCAATAATTTTCTGCCCAGATTCAACTCAACCACCACCTTCCCTCCAGAGGCCAACTCCCGTTTTCCCTCCGATCCCCTCAAGAATTAAAAAAACTTGAAATAAGGGCCTATGTCCAGTATTCTACCATTTATGAGTCCCTTATTTTCCCTACCCTTCCCCCTCGAGGAGGAGGGAGAAGGTGGGGGCGGTAAGTAGAATTGATGAAAAGAGTTCCATACCGGGGATTCAAGGAAAAGAGAATTTAAAAGCAGGAAATTCTAAAATATCAACGCAATAGGAGGAGGAAAAATGAAAAAGATTCGCATTCTTTTTTCGGTATTTGTTCTCTTGGCCTTTATTGGGCTGCCCCTGGTCGCAGAGGGACAAGAGGTTATCAAGCTTAAAATGGCCGATTCTTTCCCCATCGGCCACATTGCCCACCATTACGCGCAATATTTTATTAAAAAGGCTGAAGAAATATCCAACAATAAACTCAAAATTGAGTACTACCCGTCCGAACAACTGGGCAAACTCAAAGATTATCTAAACCTTTGTGGCCAGGGCATTATGGATATCGCTTATGTACCCCCGTCGTTTTATGCCGGGCAGGTTCCTTTGAATACGGCCTTAATATTGCCCTTCTGGACGACCGCCGTTGAGGGATCCGCGATTTATAAAAAATTGGTCGAGACCACACCGGAGCTCACTCAGGAATTCATGAAATACAAGGTGCGACCCTTAATCGTCACTTCCACCAGCCAGTACGATATCGGAACCGTCAAAAAAGCGGTCCGCTCCCCGGAAGACCTGAAGGGGCTAAAATTGAAAACCTCGGGGGGATTATTTGACAAAATCGCCAAACAATACGGAATTATCACCGTGACCGTCGCTTCTCCGGAAGTATATGAAGCCACCCAACGGGGAATTGTGGATGGCAACATTTTTTCTTATCCGAGCGTAAAAGGGTACCGGGTGGATGAACTCGAAAAATATCATACCCTTGGGGCCAGGATGGGAGGATACCCTTCTACCTACCAGATCAATGATAAGAAATGGCAGACGCTTCCCAAAGATATCCAAAACGCCCTGTTAGCTGCGGCTGAAGACATGAGCAAAGCCTTTGCGGAAGCTTGGGATCAAGAGC
>Ga0256868_10000941_pt1 | contig 16476 bp, 12 predicted proteins | sample RVTome_13_FD_187341 | JGI IMG/M metagenome (GOLD analysis project Ga0256868, IMG submission 187341) | Soil microbial communities from uranium-contaminated site in the Upper Colorado River Basin, Wyoming, United States - RVT92D227 HiSeq ...
CCCTGATCATGTTGTTGGTACTGACCTTCATCGGTTTCGCTGCTGTCAGTATAACCAGTTATGAATCAAAAATCGCTGGGAATGAGAGGGTTTACAATAATGCCTTTTATGCCGGCGATGGGGGTATTGAAAATTTTCGAGGAAGGGCTTCCACAGGAGAATTCGTTTACTCTGTCGCCACCAGTGGTAGTTATCAGGTGAACATCGGAGACTGCCACAGCAATGTTACTTGGAACAAGAAAGTTGTGGATGCACCTGGAGGTGGTAGTACCGCGGCAGTCTTTACAGTTACTTCCGAAGGGGTCTCACCGAGCCTCCCAGTGGCAGGGAGAGTGCTCATCGAATCCATCATCGAGGTAACCATGAGTGCCCCTCAGGGATACAATTAAGGAGGAAAAAATGAAAAAGCTTATTTTATCTATTTTCACCCTGATTCTTCTCATCCCCTTTCTGGCTTTTGCCCAAGAAAGTGACCTCTTCAAGGTGAAAACCCCAAATGTCATGGTCATCTTCGATACCTCTTCCTCAATGGAGATGAGCGTCAATGTCGATAAGTATGGGAATAGCATCTGGACGAGCAAAACGGGGCCGGATGGCTCCCAATATCGGAGGGACGGAAATCATCCGGATAGCAGACTCTATCAGGCTAAAAAGGCTTTGAGTGAGATTATTGATCAAGTGGTCAAGGATAAAGTGAATTTGGGATTTTCCACCTATGCCCAGAAGCAGATCGTACGGAGCAGGGGATTATATAAACATGATGAAAAGATAATTGACCAGTATGCGCAGACAGAGGCCTGGCGACGTTGGAAAAGATATTATGTTTGGGGAACGACAAACGATGGCACAAGATATGCGAACAGCATCTATTCCGACAGCTTTGTGGACGCATGGGCAATTACCTGGTCTTCAGTCACAGCCCATCCTACAACAGGGACGACCTTTACCCGAGCCATCTGGATTCATGATAAAAGTGGACCTCTTCACCCGAAGTGGATTGGTGGAAATAGTTTTCAAGCAACAAAACCCTATACCATCACATACCGGGTCACTGCTCGAACATTAAATGCAGAAACCAACGTTTACACGTTCACCTACACACCAATTAGTTCAGCCTACGACTATTATTGGGAAGATTGGTTCGATGACGGTTGGAGTGCAACCATCGTAGACTGTGGAGCAGATAAAAAGAACAATCCCTTTTCTGCAACTAAATCCAAATGGAGTATGACGTGGTCTACACATTTTTCGAATGATGCCGATCCAACAGAATATAATACTCCATCGAATGCGCGAACCGCGAATTGGTGGAAATGTTCGGTGGAATATCGTGCCCCAAAGAGTGAAATAAGCCACACCGAGACTAGATGGGCATGGGCTGATACATCGGCAGCAACCTGTGACGCGACTAAACCTGGGACACCTGTGTGGGACATCGTTCCTGGGACATGCTTCGATTGGTCATATTATCGATATACTCCAGAGACTGACATCAATGGGGATAAGCCTCATACCTGGGGTTATTTTCAAATTGACGGCTTTGGGAAATGGAGAAAAAATAGTCAACCCGATCCCTATTATCCTGCTTCCTCAGGGAACCCCGGGGAGAATGATAACCACCACTTCTTTATCAATTTTCCTGACGATAAAGATGCTCTCTTTAAAGATTCAGATCGGACGACCATTAAGAATACCATCATGTCTTTCCTGGATTTAACACCGGTGAAAAGACCCGATGCATCAGAATATTGGACAAAATTACCTATCCATTCCATCGCAGGGAAAAGGGGGCTCAGTGGCAATGGTGATGCCTTTGATCCTAAAAAACAGACACCCCTTGCGGATTCCCTCGCCTGGTCCTTCACCTACTTTGACGATTATATCAATAAATATAAAGGCGGGGACCCATCCAGTAAGGAAAAGTTTGGAGAAACCCTCTGCCGAGGAAACTATATCATCCTCCTCACTGACGGTTTGGAAAGTTGCCGGTACGATAAAGGTGCGCCTGATTACACTGCAGCCGTTACAGAGGCGGCAAAACTATATGGAATCAATGTTAAAACTTTCGTGATCGGATTTGGAGGAGATATCATAGGGAATCAAACCCTTAATAATATTGCTCTTGCGGGTTCGGGTGGAAAATATAATGCCTATTTCGCCGGCAATTTTGACCAATTAAAAGAAGCCCTTCGTTCGATCTTCCAGCTCATTGCAGGTCAATACTATGGAAGGTCCAATCCTGTCGTCACTCGAAGAAGAGATCGTCTTTACAGAGGTAACTTCGACATCAAAGACGGGGATTATATGGGCCATTTGATGGCTTGGGACGCTGATCCAAAGACGGGCGTGCTCGCTCCTGATTTTGTGTGGGATGCCGGTGAAAAAATAACGATCAATGGGAGGGGAAAGGTCTACACATGGACGGACACTGCACTGAACCCCTCCAGGAAGGAATTTAAGGACAGTGAATCATCTCTTTATCCTTTTGTGAATCCATTGGGGGAGGATATCAATGGAGATGCTCTCTTCGATGACAATGATGCCATAACTGTTATCAATTATACTTTGGATCCAAACTATGGCGGCGGAACGTATAAAGGGAAAAGGGCGATCAATGTGGATATAAAAGGAACCTCCTACTCCTCCTGGAAATTGGGAGATATTTACCATTCCACGCCTGTGGTGGTCGGTGAACCTGCCTTTTTCTTCTCCGAGAATAATTATAATATCTTTTACAATTTGAATAAGAGTCGAGAAGTCATGATCTATGTGGGGACCAATGATGGCATGCTTCATGGTTTCAAAAACACGGACGGAAATGAAAAATTTGCCATTATTCCCAAAAGCCTTCTCGGAAAGTTAAGAAATTTAAAATTGTCACATGACTTCTATGTCGATTCAAGCCCCAAGGCCTATGATGTCTACTTCCAGAGTGATTCCAAATGGAAAACCGTCATCATTTCAGGTCTAAGAGGAGGCGGACCTTATTATTTTGCTGTGGATGCGACAGACCCCACTGACCCAAAGATCCTCTGGGAATGGCCAAATGCAGTTATCGATCCTGTGAACACAGATCCCGTTGTGGCTAAATTAGGGGAGACATGGGGAAAACCGGATGCTGGAAAGGTGAAAGTAGGTGTTAATACAAAATTTGTAGCTTTTGTTACCGGAGGCTATTTGCCCTCGGATAACAGGGGAAATAGCTTCCACATTATCGATATTGAGACTGGAAGGGCTCTAAAGAGTTTCACCGCCGGAGATGCTACCAATAAGATCCCTTCTGGCCCCACGGCCTACGATGCTGACCAGGATGGTTTTGTCAATTATGTTTACTTCGGCGACATCCAGGGAACCCTCTGGAAAGTGGATGTAAGCTCCACGAACATTGCCGATTGGACCCTCTATGACTTCTGGAAGGATGAATCACCAAAACGAAGGCCCATTTTCTATGCCCCTACAATGGCAAAAAATGACGAAGGAAAGACTCTCATCTTCTTTGGAACCGGTGATGAATTCAACCTCACCTCTACAGCGGTCAATTATTTTTATGAAATTGAAGACCAAGGGGCCACCGGGAAACAGATTTGGACCAGAAATTTAGACCCAGGGGAAAAGGTTCTGGGTTCACCATCCGTGGCAAACTGGGTGGTCTACTTCACCACATGGACCTATACGGGTGGAGCGGAATACTGCGGTGCAGGAGAGGGAAGGCTTTACGGGTTAAAAATCTCGAAGGTTGGAGCTCCAGGTTCATCGGAAGGATTGGTCACTTTAGATCCTGCGACAGGGAAATGGACAGCTCCACAGAATTACATCACTCTCGGAGCCGGAATTCCCTCTGCCCCGTTAGTGACAAATGGGATGATCTATATTGCTACCAGTTTAAATGCAAACAGAGTCATCCAGATCCCTATTCCTGGATGGGCTATAGCAAGAACGAAATCGTGGAGGGAAGTATTTTGATGAATGGAGGGGCAGATTTTAATCTGCCCCTTTTTATTTTTGTTGTGGTTGAAGCTTTTTAATCTTTTCTTTAGCTTCTGCGAGGGAATGATCCAATTTTAAAACAAGGTTGAAGGTATCGATCGCCTCTGAAACCATCCCGTTTGCCTCATAGGCCAGGCCTAAATTGAAGTGGAGCCGAGCCAATTTCTCATTAGATAATCCTTGTATCCCAGAAGACATTTTGTAGTACTCAATCGATTTATTATAATCGCCCTTCTCCATATAACAATTCCCCATCATGATTAAACAATCAAATTTCATAGAGGGGCTTGCAGAGGCCAATTCAAATTCGGAGATGGCGTAATCAAAGAGTTCCATCTCTTTATAAGCGATGCCTAAATGATAGTGCATCTCTGAATCCTTATCAAAGGTGGAGATTCCAGGTTCAGAGGATAAAATGGAAGTATCCATATCCACAGGAGGGAGAAACCCGGAATTTTCTTCAAAGGATTTTCTCTCGGGGGGATAAGGATATTTGGAAAAAAGGGATTCTCCTGTTGCCGAGGGGGTAATAGATCCCCCCTTGGGTTGTTGAGGGCTCTCAATCGCTTCAAGGGCCTTGATGGCTTCTTTGTCATGGGGGTCAATCTCTAAGATACTTTGGTAGTAGTTCTTTGCGCTTCCTGCCAGTCCTTCCTTTAAATATAATTTTGCTATCTGATGAAAGGCTTCAATGAATTTTGGATTAATTGAAAGAGTTTTCTTATAGATGGAGATGGCTCGAAAATTCAAATCCTCTTCTCCATAAAGATTTGCCACCTGGAGATATTCTTGTATCGCTTTTTCCTCCTCCCCATTTTTTAAGTAGAGATCTCCCAATTTGAGGTGCAACCGCTTATCTTGAGGAGTGGCCTCAACCAGTTTCAAATACTCTTTGATCGCCTTTTTGGATTGCCCTTTAAGAATGTACTTTTGCGCGATATCTAATATTTTTTCTTTGTCGATACCCAAATTTCCCCTCAAAAAGCAAATTTTAATTAAAAATTAGCCAATGAACTTAAAAAAGTCAAGTTTTTAAAAAATTAAAAGAGATTCTATGAAATTCTAAAGTGAAAAATTTCAGGTTTGACCGAGGGTTACTCGATCATGATGAGGGGACGGTCCTGCTGAAATAGTATTTTCTAAAAACCTTTGAGATTCATTTCCCGACGCAACTCTTCTTATCTCACTAAAAAACCACCCATGCCTCATCTAATTGTTTGAGGAAAGAATTGATAGAAATTATTTTACCAATGGTCAAATATTGACCATTTTGGATAATTTTGTTAAAATAGGCAAAATTTACCAATTCTAATAACCATTTGAAATCATTAATTATTTATTCAATATCCTATTTTACAAAAATTGGTATTCATTTTGCTTGTATGATTTATAAATAATGATCGATAGTTAAAAGAGATTTTGACCATATGGTAAAGAATTTAAAGAAGGTTTTGATCGTGGATGACGAAGAGACTTTAACCTGGAGCATGGCAAGAAGTCTTTCAAGAGATAAAGATAAATATGAGGTGATCATTGCAAATAATGGGAGGGAGGCTTTAAATCTTTTAAAAAAGAGCAGGGTTGATTTGGTGATCTCCGATATAAGGATGCCAGATATCAACGGCTTAGATCTCCTGGTAAAGATTAAAAAGGAATACCCTCAAACGAAAGTCATTATTATGACCGCATATGGGTCCTCTGATGTTCAGAAAGAAGCTAATCGAAGAGGTTCCCTCTACTATGTGGAGAAGCCTTTTGAGATTTCGGATATAAGAAAAATTATTATCGATTTGATCGGTAAGAGAAAAGGATTTAGGGGAAAAATATTTGGTCTCCAACTCACAGATATTATTCAAATGAATTGCCTCAGTCGATTAACCACTGCGCTGATTATCACCCGAGACGGAGAAAGGGGAGTGATTTATTTAAACGAGGGGGAGGTCATTCACGCGGAATGTGGTGAACAAAAGGGAACGGACGCTTTTTACAAAATTTTGAGCTGGCAAGAAGGGGAATTTGTTTCAAATATCGGTGCCACTCCTCCGGTTCAGACGATCTATCAGAATTGGGAGCACCTTTTGGTCGAGGCCATGCGGCGGAATGATGATAAAGTGTAGACAACCTTATCGAGGAAAGGGGTTCACGGAAAATCAGTTCATATGAACATCGTTATCACCGAAAAGGATATGAGAAATATAAATTATTGTTTGAATAAGGTGGTTTCTTCATCGATGGCGCATTCTGTTCTGCTGATCGATCGATCGGGGCAATTGATCGCTCATCATGGAAACACACCGGAGATCGATATCCTATCCCTTTCTGCCCTGACCGCCGCTAACTTTGGGGCCACTGCTGAAATTGCTCGAATGTTGGGAGAGGAAGAATTCACCCTCTTATTTCATAAGGGGAGAAGCGAAAATGTGTATTTCTCAGCCATTGGTGAGCATGTCATCATGGTCACCCTATTCGATGATAAGACCTCTCTCGGGTTAATTCGGTTACAAATTAATAAGATTATTGACGAGCTTTCAATCATTATTTCATCCATCTTCGAAAATGGAAGGTCGAAAACCGGTGATCCATTTCGGACTTCTTAAAGAGGGGAAAAGATTTAATGCCTTTCATTAATTTTAGTAAAGACGAGATTCAGTGCAAAATTGTTTACTATGGTGCAGGGTTTTGTGGAAAAACGACGAATCTACAATATATTTATACTCAAACGATGGAGGATATCAAAGGGAAGATGGTGTCGATTGATACAAAAGGGGATCGGACGCTATTCTTTGATTTCTTGTCTTTGAGTTTAGGGAAAATCAGGGGATTTGATATACGGGTTCAGCTTTATACAGTTCCCGGACAGGTCCATTATGATGCAACGAGAAAATTAGTATTAAAGGGAGTGGATGGAGTGGTCTTTGTGGCCGATTCATTAAAGGTACAGAGGAAAAAGAATATTGAAAGCCTCATTAATTTAGCCAAGAATTTAGCAGAGAAGGGGATTAGCATTCGGAGCGTTCCACTGGTGATTCAATATAATAAACGCGATTTAGACGGGACGGATTCTGAGATCCTTCCCATGGATATCTTAGAGAAGGATCTCAATTCGATGTTAAAAGTACCCTCCTTCCCTGCTAGCGCCTTGAAGGGAAACGGAGTCTTTGAAACCCTGAGAGAAATTAGCAAATTAGTAGTGAAAGATGTGAGCAGAAAGATTATGTTGCTGGATAAACAATTAAAGTGATGGAAAGAGGAAATGGGAAATGGATAAGATGATGGGAGAAGAAGATCTTAAAGGGTTGGAAGAAGAGATTGACGATGCCGTAGACCGGCTGTTTGTAGAGAAGAAAAGAGGGGGTGCGGAAAGCTTTTTAATGGAATCTCAGTTCTCAGAACCTTCTCTGAAATCTCCAGCGTTAGAACCTGCAATGAAACCCCCAACGGTAGAGCCCCCTTTGAAATCTCTTATCTTAGGACCTTCCATCCAATCCCCTGTCTCAGAACCTCCGGTCAAATCTTCCCTCTTGGAGCCCTCCTATGAATTCGAGAAAATGTTTGATCTCAAGAGTTCTCCCCCTCCTCCCTCCGTCCCCATTCCATTCTTAAAATCCATTGAGAAAATGGAAGCCCAACTTCTCTCGTTAGAATGGGAGATTACGGACGAGAAACTGAAAAAGACAAAAGAAGAGGTCCTGGCGTTGCGAGAATTGCTGAAACAGAAGGCCGATATTGCATCCATCTTAACCTGTATGGACAAAGTCTTAGCTTATATGATTAAAAATGAAGAAAATATCCGACCCCCCTGGATCAAATTTTTATTGGACTCAAAAGAAACCATAAAGCTGCTCATGAGAAAAGAAACAGGGGGTGAAATCAATATTTATAAACAACTGGCCTCCCTTGGGATCGAGGCGAGATTCTCCTGCCTGGAAGGGATGAAAGAGTCCAAAATCATTCCACCCTCCTTCGACAAAGGAGAGGGGATTGAAAAGAAAGAGATCTCCATCCCTGGAGAAAAGAAGATCGAAGACATGTCAAACAAAATGAATTTATTTATGGAAAAGGTAGAAGAAATCTTTAGAACGATGAAACAACAAATATCCAGACTCGAGGAGACGACTCGAAAACCCCCGGTGCCATCCATGGAGGCGAGATCCCTGCCGGTAAACATTACCATTTTCAAAGTGGATGAGAAGTTATTTGGAGTGGAAAGTGAGAAGGTTTTTAAATTATTCAAAGTCCCAAATACTTTTCAGGAGAAATATTCAAACCAACAAAAAGTTCGATTAAGAGATGTTGAGGTAAAAATGATCAATCTTAAGAAACTGCTCTTCATCCAAGGAGGGGAACCAAAAGGAGAAATAAGGATACTCACGGTAAAGGACAATGGGGAAGTTAAGGGATTCATGGTCGATCAGGTACTTAAAAAATTATCCACCACCTCCGATAGAGGTGGAGAGGTGGGTGAATATTTCTCGGGGGTCATCCATTCCACATACCAAGGGCAACCCGTGGAGATTCCTATCTTAGATTTAAAAAAGTTTTAAGGTTAAGATTTTTTTATGAACCAAAATATTTCGATTAATGAAATTGAAGAAAAGATTGCTCAAAAAGAAGAAGTCATCGAACACCTGACACAGGAGCTGGAAGACGTAAAGAATTTTACGGAAAGTATTATCCAGAGCATTGGGAGTGGAATTATTATTGCAGAGATGAACGATACGATCACCTATATCAATAGAGCGGGGGAAAGGATGTTGGGGTACCCTAAAGAGGAGTTGATTGGGAAGCCCTTTGACATTTTCGGTTTGAGAGAAAAACAAAGTGTGATCCCCTCTTTCCTCAATAATCCAGATGACCTGGATACGAGGAAAGAAGGATGGATGAGGAAGAAGGACCATACCGAATTTCCAGTGGGGTTTACTATTAATAATCATTTGAGTATCCGGGGGGAAAAAATAGGGAAGATCGTTGTGTTTCGTGATTTAACAAATGTTTATAAAATTCAAGAAGAAATATTGAGAATGGATCGGCTCGTCTCATTGGGAAAACTTGCCTCAGGTATTGCCCATGAATTACGAAATCCACTCGCGGGTATTAAAACGACCGCTCAAGCCCTTGGCGAGGAAATGTCTGGAGACGATTCAAGAAGAGAATATTTACTTCGAATCACTAAAGAAATTGATCGACTCAACGACCTCCTGAAAACGTTTTTTTCATTTGCCAAGCCACAAAATTTAAATTTAGTTCATTGCCATATCAAGGATATTATCAATGAAATCATTCCATTTCTTATTAAAGAGATCGCCGATAAAGGAATACGCTTTATTGAAACCTATCATTCACAACTCCCTAAGGTCAAAGTCGACAAAACTCAAATGCATCAAGTTTTTCTAAATTTGTTTTTAAACGCCATTCAAGCCATGCCCAATGGGGGGGAGCTTAAAATCGAGGCCAGTCCTATACTCTCCAACTCCTTGGAAGGATTTAAGAAAAATTTTATCAAGGTTGTCATTTCAGATACCGGGCGAGGAATTCCTCCTCATATTGTTCATAAAATTTTTGACCCATTTTTTACAACAAAACCCAGGGGAATAGGGTTGGGACTTTCCATTACCTATCAGATTATTAAGAAACATGGAGGAACCATTAAGGTAGAAAGCCAGTGGGAGAAGGGGACCTCCTTCGTCATTAATTTACCAGAAACATTGGAAAACTTATGAAACCATCAATTCTTATTGTTGATGATGATGAAGTGATGCAAGAAACACTCTCCGATGTATTAAGGAAGAGAGGGTATGAAATCTTTTCAGTCGGTTCGGGGAATGGTGCCTTTTCAATGATCAAAAAGAATGTCATTGATCTCATTCTCCTGGACATGAGACTACCTGATATACATGGGTTAGAGGTTCTAAAAAAAATTAAAGAATTTGATACCGAGATTTTAGTCATTATGATGACTGCCTATTCAGATGTTCAAACTGCTGTTTCGGCTATGAAATCAGGGGCTTACGATTATATCAATAAGCCTTTTGAATTAGAAGAATTGAAATTACTGATTGAAAAAGGGTTAGAGACGAAAAGGTTAATCAATGAAGTGAGAAGACTCCATCGACAGCAAAAAGAGAAGTATCAAAACAGTCATATTTACGGAGTCAGTCCTCAAATCCATTATGTAATAGAATTGATTGGAATGATTAGTAAAACTCATAAAACGTCTGTATTGATTCAAGGAGAGAGTGGCACAGGGAAAGAACTAGCAGCGAATGCCATTCATTATAATAGTAATCGAAGTGATAAACCTTTGATGAAAATTAATTGTAGTGCGATCCCAGACTCTTTATTAGAATCAGAACTTTTTGGATATGAGAAAGGTGCTTTTACTGATGCTAAGAACACCAAAAAAGGCCTCTTTGAATTAGCAGATGGAGGGACAGTCTTTTTAGACGAGATCGGGGATATGAATCCCTTTTTACAATCCAAGATCTTGAGAGTCCTTGAAAATCAAACCTTTATGAGAGTAGGGGGGGAGAGAGAGATAAAGGTTGACATACGTATCGTCGCCGCCACCAATAAAGATTTAGAAGCAATGGTAAGGGAAGGGTTTTTTCGAAAAGATTTATATTACCGATTAAAGGTGATGGTCGTGGAGATGCCTCCTCTTCGTGACAGGTTGGAAGATATTTTATTGCTTTCAAATTTATTTATAGAAGAAAACAATAAAGAATATAATAAAAATATCAAGGGGTTTTCTGAGGATGCCAAGAAATTGATGATTCAATATTCTTGGCCAGGGAACGTAAGGGAATTAAAAAATGTTATTGAAAGGGCAATGATTTTAATAGACCAAGAATATATCACCCCAAAGCATCTCCCGTTTGAATTGAAACAACCTGAAAAACTTGCCCATGGAATGATAGAGCATGAAGTGTTCGAAATCGCAGACGATCTGTCTTTAGAGAGCATGGAGAAGATGCATCTCTCCAGGGTGTTGAAAAGATTGGAGTGGAATAAATCAAAGGCATCAAAACTATTAGGTGTTTCCCGGGCTACCCTGAGGGCAAAGATTAGAAAATATAATTTAGAAAATAATTGACTTGAAGTATTAATGAGTTATTAATCAATTCTAAATTGTTTTATTAAGTTTAGGGGAGTACTTATTAGAATTCTATAAATTACTAAAATATTTTACTTGACTTTTTGGGAAATTTGTAAATAATTTATTTCAATCCTTTAACATGATTTGACAGAAATGAGGGGGAAAAAATGATTTGGGGTAAAAAGAAAGATGTCATTGGCCTAGATATTGGATGCAGTTCAATTAAACTGGTGGAGTTGAAAGAGGATAAAAATGGGTATAAGTTACAAAATTTGGCAATATCTCCTCTACCACCAGAAGTGATCGTTGATGGAGCCTTGATGGATTCGGTGACGATTATTGATACCATACGAGACGTTATCGGAAGCTCCAAGACAAAAACGAAAGATGTGGTGACTTCTGTCTCTGGCCATTCTGTCATTGTCAAAAAAATAACCTTACCTTTTATGACAGAAACCGAACTGGAAGAATCTATTCAGTGGGAGGCTGAAAGGTATATTCCATTTGATATCAATGATGTCAATATCGATTTCCAAATATATGGCTCTACACCAGAAAACCCAGAGGTCATGGATGTTGTTTTAGTCGCCGCGAAAAAGGATATTATCAATGATTATGTCTCCGTCATTATGGAATCTGGATTAAATCCTGTCATTATTGATATTGACTCTTTCGCTTTGGAAAATATGCTGGCCATTAATTACGAAATGGCAAAGGAGGAGGCCATCGCGATCGTGAATGTGGGGGCGAGCATTACCAACATTAATATTATTAGAAACAACATCTCTGCTTTTACAAGAGATATTTTTAAAGGGGGAAATCAAATCACGGAAGAGATTCAAAGGCAACTGCATGTGGACCATGAAGAGGCGGAAAAAATTAAAGTGGGTACGAAGGTCGATATCACCTCTCAATCCATTATCCAAAACGTCTTGAGAACAGCCTCTGAATCGTTAGCCATAGAAATAGGGAATTCTTTAGATTTCTTTCAATCCACAACCACCTACGAAAAAATTGCTAAGTTATATTTGAGCGGAGGAGGATCAAAGATTAAAGATTTTGATATTATTTTACAACAACAGATTGGGATACCCGTTGAAGTCGCCAATCCATTTAAAAAAATAGATTACAGTGGGAAAAATTTCGATCTTGAATATTTAAGAGAAATTGGACCAATCATGGCGGTGGGTGTGGGACTGGCCTCAAGAAAGGTAGGGGATCGATGATCAAGATTAATTTACTTCTGGCGAGGAAAGAAAAGAAGAAAGTTGGGATGAGGAAAGAATTCATTGTTCTCATTCTTTCCGTCTTCCTTTTAGTAGTAGGCCTCGGTATTATCCAATATTTGTTAGTAATGGAAAAAAGTAGTACCTTAGTTAAAATCTCCGACACAAAAAAAGATATCGCCTACTACAAATCTCTGACCACGGAAGTCACTAAAGCCAAGGAAGCACAAAAAACGTTGCAGGATAAGTTGAATGTCATTAACTCCTTAAGAAAAGAGAAGGCAAGCCCTGCTAAAGTTTTAGATGAATTGAGTATTGATAAACCAGAAAAAATCCATCTTGAATCTTTGAAGAAAGAGGGATCCAGGTTAGGAATCGAAGGGATTGCTTTGGATGACGAGACGATCGCCAATTTCATGACCAATCTTCGGAAGTCGAAACTTTTTAAAAATGTTGATCTCATTGTGAGTGAACAGGTGGAACAGAGCAAAATTAAATTGAAGAAATTCATTCTATCTTGTGAGATTATTTTAATGTAGAAAAGAGGGGACTAAAATGGCGCTCTCAATGGATTTTATCTTAAAACTCTCAACACAGAAAAAGGTGGTAATATTAGTCGTTATTCTATGTGTCATCGCAGGTCTCTATCTGTACGCCCTTTTTTTCCCCCAAAAGGATGAACTAAATTTGGCGAAGGGGGAATTGAGCAAATTGGCCAAAGAATTAAACGAAAGTAAAGCCATTACCAGAGATCTTCAAAAATTTAAGGACCAGGTTCAGAAGTTGAATGAAGAACTGAAGAATGCATTGACTCAACTTCCTAATGAGAAAGAAATCCCTGAGATACTGAAAAACATATCGAGCCTGGGGAAAGAATCGAATCTTGAATTCACCCTTTTTCGACCTAAACCTGAAGAGCCTCAACAATTTTATGCCAAAGTCCCTATCGAACTGGTTGCATTGGGGAGCTATCATAATATAGGGATTTTCTTTGATAAGGTAAGCAAGCTTCCAAGAATTATTAACGTCGTTGATTTCAATATGACGAGGGCAAAAGATATTAAGGGAAAGAGTGAAACCGAAAACTTGGTCAGGACATCTTGCATGATCAATACCTACCGATTTATAGAAACAAAGAAAAGCGAGGAAAAGAAAAGTGAAACGAGAGCCGTTCCAAAGGGGACCGTGGATGAAGAAAATTTTAAAACCAGAAAAAAATAAAATAGGCGTTTGGGGGATAACCCTTTCGATCGCCTTTCTCTTTCTGATTGGGGGGTGTGGAGGAGGCACTCCTCCACCTTCTCTTCCTGCAAAAACAAAATCCCCTTCCGTAGAGAAGAAGAAGGAAGAGGCACCCAAGGTGGCTGAAAAAAAAGAACCAGAGAAAAAGGAAGAGACAGAATATTCCTATAACCCAGCAGGAAAACCAGATCCCTTTAAACCCTTTATCCAATTAACCCCTGTGAGAGACGCTTCAAGGAGTACCCCCCTTACTCCTCTGCAGAAATACGATATCAGCCAATTAAAACTCGTGGCGATCATTTCAACTCAAGAAGGGAATATTGCCATGGTCGAAGACGCGACAGGGAAGGGTTACTTTTTAAAGAAAGGGACATGGATTGGTAAAAATGATGGGAAGGTGACCAAAATTCTCAAGGATAAAGTGATCATTGAGGAAGTCTACCAAGATATTTTTGGTCACACCAAAACAAATGAGATTTCATTATTTCTTCAAAAAGTTGAAGAAGGAGGAGAATCATGAAACGTTCTCAGATCCTCAAAAAGACTTTCTTGGTTGCTTTGTTACTCTTTGTAGCAGGTTGTGCTACCGAGAATGCCTTGGTCCAAACGCCTAAACCGGATATTCCAGCGCCGGTGGCCAAGGTTTCGACGATCCAAAAGGTATCATTTACTGAAGAAGAAAGTTACACAAGAATTAAAATCGAGGGGTCTGAAACCATCGCTCCCCCATTTTACAAATTATTATCGGACCCCCTTAGGATTACCATTGATGTTCCAAATATTGATTTAAAACAGATTAAAAGCCCTCTTAAAATCGACAACGGGACAATTGGTGAAGTCTTCACCACACAATATGATGACAAAGGAAGAATCGAAATTGGCCTCGTTCAGATGACCAACTACAATATTTCAAAAGAAGAGAAGAATCTCATCATTGATATTGAAAAAGTGAAAAAGGTTGCGGAAGCGAAGGAGGTTAAAAAAGAGGAGGACCCTTTAAAAGAGACGAAGGCGGAAGTTCCCCCTGAGGAACCTAAAAAAGAAGAACCTTCTCCTGCACCGCCTATGTTGAATAAGGCCAAAGACGTGGTCAATGTTTTATTTGAGGAGAAAAAGGATTTTATCACTTTTAATATCATTGCCGATGGAAGACTTGAAAACTTTAACTCTTTTAAATTGGATTCTCCTGCCAGGTTAGTTTTGGATATTTGGGGAGTGGGGTCTCGCTATCCGCAGAAGTCAATCAAAATCAAGAGTCCTTTCGTCAAAGAAGTCCGTATGGGACAGCATCAAGATAAATTGAGACTCGTCTTCGATTCTTCAAAACCCAAACTACCTCCCTATCAAATCAATCGAATCGATGACAAGCTCATTGTCTCTCTCGGAGATGTCCCCCAACCTTCTGAACCCCAAATTTCATTAGAGGGAAAACCCCCTGTAGAAAAAGCTCCACCGCCATCGGAGGGAATAGCTAAAAAAGTTAAACCGAGCATGTTGACTGAAATTAATTTTAAACAGATGGACCATAAATCAAGGGTCGTTGTCACTCTCACAGAGGAACCTAAATTTGAATCTTACCCCCTTTCAAAAAATGTGATTGCTGTCGACATTAAAAATGCCTATGTTCCGAAACATCTTCAACGGGGACTGGATACAAGGGAGTTCGAGAGTGGGGTCAATTATATTACGATACAAAATGTCAAATCAGGGAAAGCAAATGATGTTAGGATTTCAATTAAATTACGGGAAGAGGTACCCTTTGAAACGGCCACAGAGGGAAAAATTCTTTATATCGATATAGAGAAGCCTAAAAAGATTGAGGCGAAATTAGAAGGTGTGGCGGAGGCAAAAAAAGAGGAGACCGTAGAAGTTAAGAAAGAAGAAATAAAGAAAGAAGAGGTCAAAAAGGAGGAGGAAGTTAAGAAGGAAGAGAAACCCGTAACGGAATTGAAAAAGGAGGAGGGGAAGCCTGAAGAAAAACCCATTCCTTCAGCCCCAGTAGCCAAGAAAGTAGAAGAGGAGAAAAAGAGTGTTGAGGAAGGGCGGCCAGAAAAGGTTTATAGTGGAAGAAAGTTATCTCTCGATTTTAAGGATGCAGACATTAAGAATATTCTCCGCTTGATTGCCGAAGTGAGTAATCTAAATATCATCGCTGGGGATGAGGTGACTGGAAAAATTACCATGCGATTGGTGGATGTGCCATGGGATCAAGCTCTTGAGCTTATTTTGCAATCCAAGAACCTCGGGATGACTCGAGTAGGAAATGTGGTTCGGATCGCGCCCCTCGAAGCTCTAAAGAGGGAAATTCAGGCTGAATTAGAGGCAAGAAGGGCAAAAGAAAGGTTAGAGGATTTAGTAATGGAACTCATCCCGGTCAACTATGCTACGGCGAAAGAAATCATGCCCCAAGTGAAGAGTGTTCTGAGCGATCGGGGGGATGTCAAGATCGATGAGAGGACCAACACGTTGATTATCAAAGATATCTCTCGAAGCATTCCTGCCGTTAAAAATTTAGTAAAATCACTCGATACAAAAACACCCTTGATCTTAATTGAAGCAAGAATTATCGAGGCCAGTACAGGCTTTCAAAGGGAGTTAGGAACGAGATGGGGGTTTTTAACCTCGGCTGGATCGGCTGATAATAGACAGGTGCAGACGGGAGGAGGCACACCGGGAACTGTCCTTGGAGGAACAGGAGCAACGCAGGATGTGGTCAATCTCCCTGCAATAGCTCGTGCGGGGTTAGGCGCACTTGGGGGAGGAGCCCCTGGCGTTATTGAGCTCCTTTATACTTCTACGCATGGATTACGTAGCTTGGATGTTGCTATTTCTGCTCACGAAAATAAAGGAGAAGTTAAAATTATTTCAAGTCCAAAAATCGCAACGCTGGATAATAAAGAAGCCTCTATTGAGCAAGGGTTAAGA
>Ga0256868_10000942_pt1 | contig 16404 bp, 16 predicted proteins | sample RVTome_13_FD_187341 | JGI IMG/M metagenome (GOLD analysis project Ga0256868, IMG submission 187341) | Soil microbial communities from uranium-contaminated site in the Upper Colorado River Basin, Wyoming, United States - RVT92D227 HiSeq ...
TTGAGAATGTCATTTTGAGGGGTGGCGCTCACTTGATCTTTCTTAAATCCATATTTTTCGGCCGTCGCCTGGAACATGGCCAGCATGATGCTTGCCACAGCATTGATGGTAAGCCCGGCACCAATTCGATCCAGCGGGATCCCCTGAAAGGCCACTTCAAAGTCGCGAAGCGAATCAACCGCCATACCCACCCTTCCCACTTCACCCTCCGCCCAAGGGTCATCGGAATCGAGGCCCATTTGTGTGGGAAGATCGAAGGCGACATTGAGACCGGTCTGGCCGTGGGAGATCATCAGTTTGAAACGCTCGTTGGTCTCTTTGGGCGCACCGAAACCCGTATACTGCCGGGTGGTCCACTCCCGACTCCGGTAGCCAAGGGGATGGATTCCCCGGGTGTAAGGATATTCGCCTGGAAGCGCTAAGTCCTTATCCGGGTCAAAACCGATCGCTTCCAAATCCTTCTTCGTATAGAGAGGTTTGACGTGGATGCCGGATTGGAGGGTCACATCCCGAACTTCGTCTTTCTCATTTTTGATATATTTTGCAACACCCATACTGAACCCCTGCGTGAATAGTGAATTGTGATTCGTGAACTGAGAGAGTATAAAATCACCGATCACGAATCACCAGCACGAATCACACTCTCTGCTTAACGTTCTCTTTGATCCATCGGATCGATTCGTCGAAAGAAGTTCCTCCGGGAAAGATGCCCTGGATCCCAATCTTTTGGAGAGGAGGAATATCCCGTTTGGGGATGACACCGCCGATGACGACCAGGATGTCATCGATCTTCATCTTTTTCATTTCCTTCATCAGTTTTTCACAGATCGGCAGGTGGGCTCCGGACATAATGGATAGGCCGATGACATCCACACCCTCCTGGATGGCGGTATGGGTAATCTGATCGATGGTCTGATGAAGGCCGGTGTAAATGACCTCCATCCCCGCATCACGGAGGGCTTGCGCCACCACTTTCGCCCCTCGATCATGACCGTCCAAACCAGGTTTTGCGACTAAGATACGGATTTTTTTCTCCACCTCTTTACTCCCTTAAGGGATCGTTCTCCCCTCATCAATTTCCCTTAAAATAAGTTCCTTGCCTCTCGCCAGATGCTTTCGGACAAGCCTTTCTGCCAATCTTGGGTTCTTCTTCTTCATCGCTTCCAACATCTGACGATGGTCTTTATTGGATTGGCTGATGCCATCTTGGATATGGAGCAAGGCAGACCGGTACCGATAAAAATAGTCGCGGAAGGTATTGATCATCTCGACCAGTTTCTTGCTTTTACAGGATTTATAGAGGAGATCATGGAATTCAGTGTTCAGCTGGACGACTTTATCGTCGTCTCCTTTCTCTAAGGCATCTTCCGATTCCTTCAATTTATTCTCCAACATGGAGATTTTTTCCGGTGCCATATGCAGGGTGGCCAAATAAGCGGCATAACTTTCGAGGGCACTCCGAATTCCAAAGATTTCCTCCACGTCCTCTTTGGTGAATTTTCTTACCGCAAAACCCCCTTTGGGAAGTCGGGTGACTAATTCATCCCTTTCCAGTTTGTGGAAAGCCTCTCTGACAGGGGTGCGGCTGATTCCCACGTGATCGGCCAATTGCTCCTCAATGAGATGCTGGCCAGGTTTCATTTTTCCGTGAAGAATAGATTTTCTCAATGACTCATAGACTTCTTCCCTTAGGGATTTCCTTTTGTGGACCCGAAGGCCTGCTAAAGTCGTTTCCATGGAACCCTCTTTTTTCATTTAGAATCTGTATACTGTATCCAGAATACCATCCTTTTTATATGCCAAGGGTTTTGGCTTGTCAAGGGTTTTTTGGCGAGATCGGATGAACGAATTTCCGATCTCTTGATTACAGAGATTTCAAAAGAAGATTACACAGATTTAATGCATTTCGAATCGCTGTAATCGTTTCATAATCGCCGTAATCAGAGATTTCTGGATTCATCCGGAAATCTCAGGGAAAAGGCTTGACACCATCCAGGTTTTGGGTATATATATTTTTTTGTATACAGTATCCAAATCTGGACCAGGAGGCGATTTTCATGGACGACGCAGAACTCTTCAAACATATTACCGTTTTGAGCCTCGAACAGGCAACTGTCCTCCCCTATTTAACCCTCCGTTTAGCTGAGGAAGGAGCCAATGTCATTCGCATGGAGCATCCCATTTATGGAGATCCCAATCGACGAGTGGGGGACGATGTGTTGAAAGAAGATCGGATGTTCTCCTATTATCTGTCCATCAATGCCGGGAAAAAGGCTCTCACCCTTGATATCGGGGCGCCTGAGGGCCAGGAGATTCTCAAAAAACTCATCACCCGACTAAAAGTGGATATCTTTGCCACGAATCAACTTCCCAGAAATTATGCAAAACTGGGCATCGAGTATGAGATGCTCAAGAAGATCAAGGAGGACATCATCTGGCTCGGGATGACAGGGTTCGGTCCTCAGAGCAATGAAGCTGCTTATGATCCCGTGCTTCAGGCGAGAGGGGGATTGATGGAATTAACCGGAGAAAAGGGAGGAACGCCTCAAGTCATGGGCATCCCCCTTCCCGATATGGGAGCCAGTGAACATGGCTATGGCCTTCTGATGAAGGCCCTCTTCAAAAGGGCAGTGACAGGCCAAGGAAGTCGCATCGATCTCTCGATGTTCGAAAGCACCGTCTCCTGGCTCACCCAGGCAATCACCCATACGGCTTCCTTCCATAAGAAAGTTTCTCGAAGGGGAAATACTCACGAATTCTTTGCTCCTGTTTCTGTCTATGAGACGAAAGATGGCTATGCCTATGTGGCGGTAGGAAATGATAAGCAGTGGGAGACGATGACAAAGATTCCCGGGTTCGAATCCCTTTATAAAAAGGAGTATGAAAGAAATGCCGGCCGCATTGCAGATGTGGACAACTTAAATTATGCGATCCAAGCCATTACCAAGAAATTTTCGACGGACGAATTGATCGACATCTTCAATAAGGCTACGATTGCCATTTCCAAAGTCAACGCCATTGAAGATGTCGTCCGGGATCCGCTGGTCAAACCGAACCTGATTCGAAGCAAAGACCCCAAGACAGGAATGGAGATTACCCTCGCCCCTCCTCCTACGAATAACCCTCATCTCAAATCGATCAACCGAATGATGAGCTTCCCTCCCCGATTTGGTGAACACAATGAGGAGATTTATGGTGGTCTCCTGGAATATAGTGGTGCCCAGCTGAAGGAGTACAAGGAAAAAAATATCATTTAGTTCTGAGTTCAGAGTTGGGAGTTCGGAGGTTTAAGAATGGATACTCCGAACTACGAACTAAACGCTCCGAACTATTGCGACGAAAGGAGCAAGATTCATGGCGCTTGATTTTACTTTTACCGAGGAACAGGAGTTCTTCAGACAGATGGTTCGGGATGCAGTCAATCGCTTGATCATGCCCCGTGTGGCTGAACTGGATGAAAAAGAAGAATTCCCCTGGGACCTCTGGAAAGAATTCGCTGCACTGGGATATCTGGGCCTGAGGCATGAAGAAAAGTATGGTGGAATGGCGACGGATACCCTCTCCCAGATGATCTTCTATGAGGAACTGGCAAGGGGATCCTGCGGATTTGCCATGGCGGTTATCATGCAAATCCTGATGGGAACTTACTTCATTGCCCGGTTTGGAAACGAGAACATCAAACAAAAAATCCTCGTCCCGGCAATCAAAGGCGAAAAAATCGGAACCATCTGCTTCACGGAAGACCAGTCCGGTTCTGACCTGGGTGGAACGAGAACCTTAGCGACCAAAGTGGACGGAGGCTGGAGGATCAACGGGAGAAAGCAGTGGATCACCAATGGACCGATCGCTGAGTTTTGCACCTGTATGGCAACGGTCGATCCAAAATTGGGACTCAAAGGTCTCAATTTCTACCTGGTCGAAAAGAAGACTGCCGATCGCGACGGGTTCGCTCCCGGTCAGAGGCTCCATAAGCTGGGGTCCCGCTGCTCCGTTACGGGTGAATTAGTTTTTGACAATGTCTTTGTTCCCGATGAAAATTTTCTGGGTGAGGAGATTGGTAAAGGCGTTCAGTATGCCGGAGATATTCTTAATGAAGTCCGTATCATGACGGCGATGTGTGCCTTAGCCATTGCAAAAGGAGCCATGGAGGATGCAAGGGAGTACGCCAAAAACCGAATTGCTTTTGGAAATCCCATCAGTAAGTATCAGTTGATCCGGGAAAAGTTTGCAAAATATTGGGCCTGGTATGAGCCCTCATGGAACTATGCTTATAAATGCGCCTGGATGATTCAAAACAACATTCCGTGTACCCATGAATGTATGCTGGCCAAATATCATGCCACCGAGATGTGCATGTATGCTGTTGAAGAGGCCATGAGGATTTACGGCGGGAATGCCTTCTGCACAGAATATCCTCCGCAGCGATATTGGAGGGACGCCAAATTCCTGCTTTACGGCGGCGGCACCCATGAAGTCTTGTGCGACTACTTAGGAAGAATCTTTTGTAAAGATTAACAATCCGTGAGAGGGCAAGACCGAAGCCGTAAGCGGTTTTACTCCTTACCCCTAACGCCTCGCTTCTTGCAAATTTGGAGGTTAAATGGAAATCTATGTTCTGGTGAAACAGGTCCCTGATCCGGAAGCGATCGTAAAAGTCAAATCGGATTCTGAATTGGAGATCGAGAATAAATATTTTACCAACTTCTTCGATGAAATTGCTGTCGAAGCCGGTCTGAAATTGAAGGAAAAGTTTGGCGGCAAGGTCACTGTGTTGACCGTAGACAATAAGAAGGCTGACGCCTTGAGAAGAGGAATCGCCATGGGCGCGGATGATGCGATTCAGATCACTGACCCTGCCTTGGAGGGTTCGGATCAGTTTGCAATTGCCAAAGCCTTGACGGCTTATCTCAAAGATAAAGCTTTTGATCTGATTTTAGCGGGAAGGCAGGCGATGGACGATGACGCGGGAATCGTCGGGCCTGCTGTCGCTGAGTTATTAGGGATTCCACATGTCAATACGATCATTGGCCTCGAGATGGAGGACCCGAAGAAAGAGGCAAAGGTGATCCGGGAGGTGGAAGGGGGAAGAGAAATCCTTTCCTGCTCCCTCCCCGCCCTTTTCACCTGCCAGAAAGGTCTGAATAATCCCCGCATCCCCCAGGTCATGAACGTGATGAAGGCCATGAAGGCACAGATTAAGAAGTTAGATCTCGCAACGCTTGGGCTGAGTGCAGCCGATGCGGGCGGCCAAGCGGCGAAAATAAAAGTCCGGAAATATTTGCCGCCTCCCAAGAGGCCGCCGGTAAGAATGATCAAAGAAGATTTTCCGGAGAACCTGAAGATACTGGTTAAGCTTCTCAAGGAAGAAGCCAAAGTAATATGAATGCGGGTTGCAGATTGCGGAATGCGGATTTTGGATTGCGGATTGAAATTCTAATTCTAAAAAAATTAGCCTTTTAAATTTTCCCAATTCGGGACAAGATTTATTTGCGCTTTAATTCCGCAATCCGCATTCCCCAATCCGCAATAAAAAAGGGGTGCAAGTCATGTCCGATGAAATATGGGTCTTTGCAGAGCAACGGGAGGGAAAGGTCAGGAAGGTAACTTTTGAACTCCTGTCGGTCGGGGCTGAATTTTCAAAGAAAATCGGTTCTCAAGTGGTCGCAATTCTACTGGGGAGCGGCCTTCAAGAAGCGGCGAAGAGCCTCACTTCTTTTGCTGATAAAATCTACCTGATGGATGACCCTTCCCTCGCTTCATACACTTCCGAGGCCTATTTAATCAATATGGCTCCCCTCATTAAGGAGCATCAACCCTCTGTCCTTTTGGGAGGAGCCACCTCGACGGGAAAAGATCTTTTTCCAAGGCTGGCCATGCACCTGCAAACAGGTTATGCCCCTGACTGCACGGGTCTTGCCGTTGAAGAAAATGGAAAGCTTGTAGCCAAACGTCCCATTTATGGAGGAAAGGTCTTTGCAGAGATGGTCTTTTCGGAAACCAGGCCCCAGATGGCTACGGTAAGGAATAATACTTTTATCCCGAATCAAAATCTGAATAAGTCAGCCCAGGTCATTCCGATTTCGTCTAAAACGGATCCCTCCTCATTGAAAAAGAAAGTCCTCGGACTGGAGAAGGCAGCTGGAATGAAGTTAGATATCACGGAGGCTGAAATCGTGGTGGCAGCTGGAAGGGGAATCAAAGCACCTGAAAATTTTAAGATCGTCGAAGATCTGGCGGATGTGCTCAATGCGTCTGTGGGGACCACTCGAGCCACGGTTGATGAAGGCTGGCGGGACCAGAGGGATCAGATCGGCAAGAGCGGGAGGAATATCTCCGCGAAACTGTACATGGCCTTTGGGATTTCTGGGGCCATCCACCATATCCTGGGGATCGGGACATGCAAAACAGTGGTCGCTGTGGATACGGATCCAAATGCCCTCATTTTCAACTATGCAGACTATGGGATCGTTGGAGATCTCTTCCAGATTGTTCCAGCGCTGACTGAAGAATTAAAAAAGGCCTTGAAGGAATAACAAAGAGGTAGGTCTCTCTCCCTCTCCCTTGACGGGAGAGGGCGGGGGTGAGGGTGGTGGCGCTACGCGCTTTCCGCTCTGCGATGGGGAAACGATGGACAAGGTGGATGTGATTATTGCGGGCGGAGGATTGGCAGGTCTCTCCTGCGCCTACGAACTGGCCGATTCAGGAATGACCGTAATCGTCCTGGAGCGGGGAGATTTCTCTGGAAGTAAAAATGTGACAGGAGGAAGGATTTATGTCGGCCCTATCCGAAATTACCTTCCAGATCTCTGGAAAGAGGCGCCTTTAGAAAGGCACGTGACCAAGGAGTTCATTACCTTATTGGGTGAAATGAATTCGACAACCCTTGAACTTTATAGCGACCGGTTTAATCGGCAGCCCTACCCCAGTTACACCATCCTTAGAGCCAAGTTCGATCGATGGCTCGCTGACCTCGTCTCAGAAAAAGGGGTTTTCGTCATTCCTCAAAAGAATGTGAACGATCTCATCAAAGACGGAGAGAAAATCATAGGCGTCAAGACGGAGGATGAGGAGATCGGTTCAAACTGTGTCGTGGCTTCGGATGGCATCCTCTCTTTCTTGGCCGAGAAGGCAGGACTCCGGAAACCTTTTCAACCCCAACATTTTGCCCTGGGGTTTAAAGAGGTGATTGCCCTTGATTCGAAAGCCATTGAGGATCGATTCCGGCTGGGAGAAAACGAGGGGGCAGCCCAGCTTTTTGTCGGTTCCCTTACCCGGGGGGTGATGGGAGGAGGTTTTCTCTATACCAATCAGGACAGCCTCTCTCTTGGAATCGTTGTGGGAATCGAATCGCTCAATCAGAGAGAACCCCGTGAGGAAGTTTATAAATTCTTAGACGAATTTAAAGAAAGGCCCGAGATCAAAAATCTGATCAGGGGTGGAGAGGTCGTCGAATATTCCGCTCACCTCATTTCGGAGGGGGGTCTCCACATCAAACCGAAGATCTACGGGGATGGCATTTTGGTTACAGGGGATGCGGCAGGCCTGGGCCTCAACATGCTGGTCACCGTAAGAGGCATGGAATATGCCATGGTTTCAGGTGTCCTGGCTGGAAGGGCGATTAAGAGGGCAAAAGAGAAGAATGATTTTTCTGCTTCCTCCCTGGCCTATTATGAGAAACTTCTAAATGAAAGTTTTATCATTAAAGAAATGAATCATTTTAAGAACACTCTTTCGATCCTGAAGAACAAGAGGCTTTTTTCCAAATATCCACAGGCCATCTCAAATCTCTTCGAGAAGGTGATGAGGGTTGAGGAAAATCCCAAAGAAAGTCTTTATAAAGCCATCTCTCAAGGATTGAGGAAAGAATTTTTCAATTTGGAGACATTTAAAGACTGGCTCCAATTTAGGAAAATTTAGGAGCGATGGATGAAAATTACCGAGAAACTGGCCCTCGATGCCTTTAAAAACGATAAGGAGACCCACATTATCCTTGATCAAAAAATCTGTCACACCTGTAAAGAACGATTCTGCATTTATGCCTGCCCGGCAAACCTTTACGCCCTCACCGAAAAGGAAGAGATGACCGTCGAATTTGCCGGGTGTCTGGAATGCGGCACCTGCATGACTGCCTGCGTCTATGGTTCCGTGAAATGGAAGTACCCCAAAAGCGGATTTGGTGTCCAGTATCGGTTTGGATGATGGAAACTAAATCAACCTTTCATCCACTCCGATCATCTTGGCCAAGTCCTTCTGGAAGAATCCTTGACCCAATCTCCATTTACTGAGAATACAGGAATTTATTAATAAAGATATATAAAGGGTTACGCAAGTAGCAAGGTGAGTTCGCCCTATTAGAAATTCTAGCGGGGAATTATTTCTACTGGGGCAACCCGAAATTAAGATATCACCCTCAACAGATTGGAGAAGTTTTTGGGAAGCATTTCATAAATTCCCGAACTGGCCCATTCTTTCTTGGCATCCTCTCCCTCTTCTCCCACTTAATACCCTCATCCTCCGTGACCCCAAGCTCCCCGGCGAAATTCTTCATCAGAACTTGAAACAAAATTCTTGTTACATTATTATAGTCCTGTGGAAAACATGACCGTTACACCAATAAACAGGAGGAAAAGATGAGAAAAGGATCGCTATTACTGAAGTTGGTTCTCCCCGCTTTTATCCTTGTTGCACTCTCTGGTTGTGGCTATAACACGATGCAGAAAAACGAGGAGACGGTCAAGGCGGCATGGGGAGATGTTGAAGCAGCCTATCAGAGGAGAAATGACCTTATCCCCAATCTCGTCGAGGTTGTAAAGGCGTATGCCAAGCATGAAAGGGAAACCCTCACCGCTGTCACGGAGGCGAGGGCGAAGGTCGGGGCGATGCAGGTGCCCAAAAATATCATTGACGATCCCAAGGCCTTCTCACAATTTCAGGAGGTCCAGGCTGGAATGAGCAGTGCCCTTTCACGACTGATGGTCATTGTCGAGCGCTATCCTGACCTCAAAGCGAACCAGAACTTTCAGGACCTCCAGCACCAGCTGGAAGGAACAGAGAACAGGATCAATGTCGCACGGACTCGCTATAACAAGGCGGTCGAGGTCTTCAATACCTCCATCCGGATATTCCCAAACAGTTTGACCAATAGCCTTTTGCTCCATCTGACACTGAAAGAGCCTTTCAAGGCCGACCCCGGGGCTGCAAAGGCACCCCAAGTGAAATTTTAAAGATGGAGATGGGGAGATAGGGTGATGGGGAGAAAAGAAGAGAAATCTTTACTCCCCTTGGAATAGGTGGGGAGGAATTTGAAGGTGAAAATCTAAAATGAAGAAATGGTTATTCCTTTTGATCTTTTTTCTCTGGTGTCTGCCTTTTAGTGCTTATGGCCTTGATGTTCCGAGGCTTCAGGGCTATGTCAACGATTATGCGGGGATGATCAGTCCTTCCGCAAAGTCGAAGATTGAAGAGGGGCTAAGGGCCTTTGAGCAATCGGATTCAACCCAGATCGTTATCCTTACCATTTCCTCTCTTGAAGGAGGAAATATTGAGGAGTTTGGCATCAAGGTGGCCGAAACATGGAAGATCGGGCAACAGGTGAAGGACAACGGGATTCTTTTCATCGCCTCCAAACAAGATAGAAAGATCAGGATCGAGGTCGGCCGCGGCCTCGAAGGAAAATTAACGGATCTGATGGCGGGAAGAATTATCGATCAGGTCATCAAACCGAGATTCAGCAAAGGTGATTTTGACGGAGGATTCATTGCAGGAGTCTCTTCAATGATCGATGCCACACGTGGCGAGTTCAAAGCCGAACAAAGGCCGGCCCAGCGCGGGCAGAAGGGTATCTCTCCTTTTCTGAGTATCTTTCTGTTTTTTGTTGTTTTTACAATTATTATGGGTAGTGTCTCCCGTGTTCTCGGTGGAGTGATTGGAGCCATAGGGCTCCCCACACTTGTCTATCTTATCGCCTCTGCCGCCAGCATCCCTATCTTTATTCTCTTAACTATATTCGGGTTTGGTGCAGGTTTCTTTTTGCCCCATCTCTTTTCTTTAGGAGGTTTCCGAAGGGGTAGCAGTAGTCGCCATCATGGTAACGGTTTTTTCTATGGATCAGGGACGGGTGGTTTCTTTTCTGGTGGGGGCGGTTTCGGCGGAGGCGGTGGTTTCAGTGGTGGAGGCGGCTCATTCGGTGGAGGAGGGGCTTCAGGAGACTGGTGATGAGAGGACATCCGAAATCGGAAAAATTCTTTACTGCAGAAGAAAAAGAGAGACTGAAGGCTGCCACCCATCAAGTCGAATCCAGGACGATTGGCGAAATCGTTGTCATGGTCGTTGACCATAGCGATCACTACATTGATGCAGAGGTCCTCGGCAGTGTCCTTCTCGGAAGCCTCTTATCATTGATTTTGACCGTTCTCTTCTTTCACTCCTCTATCTGGTCTTATATCCCCCTGAGCTTCATATTCTTTTTCCCCTGCTGGCTCCTCTTTATAAAAGTGGAGACATTGAAAAAACTCTTCATCGGGACCAGAAGAAAAGAGGAAGCAGTCAGGCTTAGGGCTGAGAGGGCTTTTTTTGAAAGAGGACTTTACAAGACAAAGAAGAATACAGGGGTTCTCTTCTTTCTCTCCCTCCTCGAAAAGAAAGTCTGGGTTCTAGCGGATAAAGGTATTTATGAAAAGATGGATCAAGAAACCCTGAACCGCTTTGCGAATGAGGTTTCAACAGGGATCAAAGAGGGCCGGGCCTGCAATGCCCTCTCTCAGGCCATCCAAGAAGTAGGGGGTTGCCTTTCCAAACATTTTCCCATCACGCCCGAGGATACCAACGAACTCCCCGATGACGTCATGACAGATTCATAACACACATTCTGGTAATGAGGTTGGCTTTTTCTTTCCAAAAAAAACCCAGCCTTTCGGCTGGGCTCTTTTTTTTCGAAGTCCGCTTTTGCCAGTAAGCTTTCGCTCTCCGGTTTCTCTTATCATACCTCCTGAAAGGTTTTATCCTTTCAGGCTTCTTATAAGATTTGCAAGTCCCGAAATTTTAATTCTTCAGTGTTTTTTTGATCCAAAAACACTTTTTTGCCACCGGACATATCTTCTTCTAAAAATCTTAGAAGTTTAACCAACAATCTTTACGTTTGAGGCTTGAGGGCCTTTAGGGCCCTGTGTGGTTTCGAATTCAACTTCGTCCCCCTCTTTAAGGGATTTAAATCCCTCTCCTGTAATTGCCGAGTGGTGAACGAATACGTCCTTGCCGCTCTCCGGTGAAATAAATCCGAACCCCTTCTGATCGTTAAACCACTTCACTTTTCCTGTTGACATAGTAACCTCCGAATAAAATGTTAGGGTTAAAATAAAAAACCCGTCAAAGAGGGAAACTCACTCTTTGCGGGCTTCCTTTTTTCGAACCCCGCTTTTCACCAGAGATTTTGCTCTCTGGCTCTCTTACCATTCCTTCCTTCCAGGTCTTACCCTTTCCGGTTCTCCTGATAAGCTTTGCGGGTTCCGAAATCTCAATTTATTATTTATATATATAACACAATAAAGGAGGCTTTGCAATGGCAGGTAAAATTATGAGGTGCGCGTAAACCAAAAAGGGATAGATTGAAAAAAAGTCTGTATCTATAAGTTATTATTAATGAATACGAGAGCCGTCCCCAAATCATAGAAAAGTCTTGGGTCTGAAGTCTGCAATCCAGTGTCTGAATTGCAGGAAATAGAATGGAGCATAGTTTTAAGAAAAAAGATAGGTTATAATTCACCAACTTTTAAAAATCTGCCAATCAACAACTCTATAAAAAAACGGATAATTTAATAATGACCGAATCTCTTGATCTCCTTTTCATTCATGTGCCCAAATTCTCCAATTTCTACCGTCCCTTCGGCGAGTATATGACCGTCAACCTCCTTCCCATGGGAACCCTATCCCTTGCTGACCTTACCGCACAAAAAGGATATAAGACCAAAATCTTACACTTGGGTCTGGAGTGGATCGAAAAGAAAGTCTCCTCGCCCCTCGTCTATATGAAAGATAAAGACATGAGAGTGGTGGTCATTCCCCTCCACTTTCATCAACAATCTTATGATGTGATGAGAATAGCAAAGGAAATAAAAGAGGAGAGAAGCGAGACTTTTCTCATATTGGGTGGATACACCGCCAGCCTTTTTCACCAAGAAATCCTAATTTCCTCTCCTCAGATCGATGGCGTCATCCGTGGCGACGCTGAAATCCCTCTCATCGCGTTGATGAATGCAGTGAAGGAAGGGAGGGGCTGGGAAAACATCCCCAACCTCACATGGAGAAAAGATGGAGAGATCAGGGAAAATCCTCTTTCCTATATTGCCTCTGAGGATGATCTGGATCGATCCTCATATGCCAATCTTTCTCTGCTCCAAGGCAAGGAAACCTATATTCGCTATATTGGAATGCCCTTTATATGGGCCAAAGGGCTCTCCAAGGAGGCAAATAGGAAATACTTTCATCTGGGCCTCCCCGTCTTCCCTCTCAATATCGGCAGAGGGTGTCTCGGAAACTGTTCCTGGTGCGGAGGGGGCGCAGAAGCCCAGCAAAGAATCAATGGCAGAAAGGGAGTAGTTTTCCGCTCACCGGAAGCCGTCGTCAACACGATGGCCGAAGCGCTTGAATTAGGTTACGAGATATTCAACATCGCCTTTGATCCGGGGAAAGAAGGAGAAAAATATTATTTAGAATTATTTCCCCTATTGAGGAAAAAGAACCTACGGGCCAGGGTTTACTTTGAATCCTTTTCCCTTCCTTCGGAACGCTTCCTCCGGGAATTCGCTAATACCTTTATTCGTGAGGGGTCTGTTATTGCCCTCTCTCCTGAGTCCGGAGATGAGCGGGTGCGGTGCCGGAATAAAACGTTTGCTTACTCTAATGAGGAGTTAATGCGAACCATCTCCTTGGCAGAAACGTTTGGAATCAAGGCAGATATCTTTTTCGCCATGGGAATCCCCGGAGAAAAATATTCTGATTTATCGAAGACGGCTGCCTTGAGAAGAGAGATCAAGAGAAGGTTTAAAAATATAGGGAGGATCTGGTCTGCTCCAATCTCTTTGGAGCCTGCCTCTCCCTGGCACCTCCATCCGGAGGAGTTCGGCATCGTTTCGACGAAGCAGACCTTCGCTGACTTCTATCAAAGCAGCTCTCCTGGATGTGAAGGATTGGGCTACTCGATTCCTGACTACATGGAAGATGGAAAGGAACTGAGCCCACAGGATTTTGGGAAGATCTTAAGGGAAACCAAGTGCCGAGATTTCTGTTCCTTCCATCCCAATTCTACGAAATCCAGCGATCCCTTTTGGGGAAGACTCTTCTGCCGGTACATGAGCTGGCGTTTGAGGGGTAGTCGTGGCTAAGATCAACCCTGAGCGCGTCAACATTGTAGATGGAACCCTGAGGGAAGGTGAGCAATCTCCTGGCGTATACTTCACCAAGGAGGAGAAGATTCAAATTGCCGCGGAATTGGATCGAATCGGTGTGCCGATCCTCGATGTGGGAATGCCATCGATATCGACTGAGGAAAGGGATACCATCTACGCCATTGCCCGGCAAGGGCTCAAAGCATCCATCGGGGTTTCCATTAGACTAAAAAAGGATGAGGTGGATCAGGCTTTTGAATGCGGTGTTAAGGAAGTCTTCCTGATCTGCCCTGTGAGCTCCCTCCATATACGTTCAAAGCTCGGATTGGATGAAGAGGAAGTGAAGAGACTGTCTGGGGAAACGGTTCGATATGCCTGCCAGAAAGGACTTCTGGTCAATCTGGTGGCTGAAGATGCCTCACGGGCTGAAATTTCATTTCTCTGCGAAATCCTTCTTCGTGCCTATCATTGGGGGGCCCAAAGGGCTTTTATTTGCGACACCGTGGGAGTGATGCAACCTTTTAAAATGAAGAACCTGGTCAAAAAAGTGCGGGAACAAATTCCACTGGAGATGGGGTTAGGTGTCCACTGTCACAACGATCTCGGTCTTGCCACAGCCAATACCTTAGCGGGCATAGAGGCTGGGGTAAATTATCCGTCGGTCACTGTCAATGGGATTGGCGAACGGGCAGGGAATGCCCCTCTTCATGAGATCGTCATGGCTCTGGAGAAGATCTTCCATCGGAAACATGGGATTGATATGCAAAGGCTTTATGAAATTTCCAAGCTCGTGGAACAGTGTTCAGGAATCTTCACTCCTCCCCACGCTCCTATTGTAGGACTCAATGCCTTTCGCCATGAATCGGGTATCCATGTGGATGGACTTCTTAAAAACAGCGAAACGTATACAGTGGTCGATCCAAAAGAGGTGGGAAGGGATTCCTCTTTCGTCCTGGGAAAACACACAGGCACCCAGGCCATCCTGCACCTTTTACGGCAGAGAGGAGTTGAAGCGAACGAGGAGGAATTGAGGGAGATTCTGCGGAGGATTAAAGAGAGAAAGACGGCAAAAGGGAAGATGGAGATCAATCGAATGGCGAAAGAGATAGGGGAGTATTATGAACAGTCTCTCAATTTTCCGTTGGAAGCCTTCTGGGGAATTATAGAAGAGGTTTTAAAGAAAGATGGGTAAGGGATATACTGGTGAAATCATCCAGAGACATGCGGATGGGAAAAGGGAGGGCGAATACCTTTCCGTCAATGTCGACTTCATTCTTTTGCCCGACCCAACCTTCGCTCTTCTCCTCTCGGAAATGAAAGAACTGGGAAGAAAGATCTGGGATAAGAATAGGGTCTTAGTTACAGTCGATCACTTTGCGCCCCCCTCAACAATCGAACGAGCCAATATAGCCAAGGCAGTCATCTCCTTTTCCACGGAGGAAGAGATACCCAACCATTCCATTTACCAAGGAATCTGCCACCAGCTTCTGGTGGAGGGCCCTTGGCTGAAGCCGGGTAAGTTAGTCCTCGGGGCCGACTCACACACAACAACTGCCGGAGCTCTTGGATGCTTAGCAACGGGTATGGGTTCTACGGATATTCTCTATACACTCGTTACGGGAAAGACGTGGCTCAGGCCTCCTGACACAGTACGAATCAATCTCAAGGGAAAACTTCCTCCTTATATCATGGGAAAGGACATTATCCTGGAACTCCTTGGAAGATCTGGAGAAGGGGGATTTCTCTATCAGGCTCTCGAGTTTTATGACATGGATGGAGTCATCTTCATGGATGACAGGTTTGCCATCTGTAATATGGTGGTTGAGGGAGGAGGGAAGAACGGGCTCTTTCGGCCTGACAAGGTGACCCGGAGATATTTAGAGAAGAGGGATGGCCATTGCGACAATTGGAGAGATAGCTTTGATGGAGAACCTTCGTATATAAAAAGGATGGAGATAGACCTCTCCTCACTCCATCCCAAGGTAGCGCTTCCTCACAGCCCTGCTCAAGCAGTGGATGTTGATGACATCAAAGGCGAGGTCATCCAACAGGTCTTCATCGGCTCCTGCACAGGTGGAAGGCTCAGGGACCTGGAATGGACAGCCCGTCTCCTCAGGAAAAGGAAGGTTGCCCCGGGAATAAGGCTTCTCATCACTCCTGCTTCTCAAAAGATATACCAGGAGGCTATAAAAAAGAGATACATTCAGACCATCTTAGAAGCTGGCGGAGTGATTCTCAACCCGAGTTGTGGTCCATGTGGAGGCATCGATAAAGGGATTCTTGGAGCAGAGGAGAAATGTCTGAGCACTTCCAACAGAAATTTTCAGGGGAGAATGGGAGATCCCTCTTCCAAAATCTACCTTGCCTCTCCTCTGACTGCGGCAGCCTCTGCTCTGGCAGGGAGGATCATGGATCCCAGAGAGGTGATGTGATGGGACTTCCCAAAAGAATCACAGGTCGGGTCTGGAAATTGGGGGACCATATCAATACGGACATCCTCCACCCTTCTCCCTACTTCAGCCTGAACGAGGCGAGAGTGAAAGAGGGTTTGGTTGAAGGGATGGAGAGACTGGGCACGAATGCAAAAAAGGATTCTCCTGATGAAGGAATCATCATCGTTGCCGGGGAGAACTTCGGTTGTGGTTCGAGCCGTGAGACTTCGGTCAGAGGATTGAGAAGCTTTGGTGTCAGAGGAGTGGTAGCCAAATCTTTTAGCAGAATCTTTTTCCGAAGTCTGACCAACCTCGGCCTACTGGCCCTTGAGTGCCGTGACATCCAGGAGAGGGTAAAGGATGGAAATTCTGTCCTTCTCTCTATCGAAGAAGGATGGGTTGAACTGATGGATAAGAGACGTTTTCCTTTTTCTCCCATCGACACCCACATCAAAAAGATCTTAGAGGCCGGGGGGCTCATCCCCTACCTTCGGAGGGAGAGGGATGAGAGATGAGATATGACCGGGATGTAATTGTGGTGGGAGGAGGGCCCGCTGGACTCAATGCAGCCATCAGAGCCCGATGGGTCA
>Ga0256868_10000943_pt1 | contig 16399 bp, 10 predicted proteins | sample RVTome_13_FD_187341 | JGI IMG/M metagenome (GOLD analysis project Ga0256868, IMG submission 187341) | Soil microbial communities from uranium-contaminated site in the Upper Colorado River Basin, Wyoming, United States - RVT92D227 HiSeq ...
TGTGTTTAGTTGAATTATAGGACGTTTAATTTGGTGTGTCAAAGCTTGGGAATATTTGGGATATTGAGTGTCGTAGCTAGAATTCCTGGTTTCAAGGGCTTTAGAAAAACCCCCTGGCAGTGGCATATTTTCCCAAAGAGTTGCCTCCCTAGTATCGTCTGCGCTGAGGCGTTTCACTTCCGTGTTCGGGATGGGAACGGGTGGTACCACCTCGCTCTAACCACCAGAGGATTCAATCTATGGATAATATACATCTAAAACCCGTTTTTGTCAAATGAAGCTTCGACTTGACGATGAGGATGGTCAATGATATTCTTAATCTTAAGCCCGAAACTATAAGTGAGGTGCAGAATTGAATTACGAACGTGAATTACTCAAAGGCAGCACCGACAGTTTGCTACTCAGCTTGATTAATCGCCAGCCAACTTATGGTTATCAAATCATAAAAGAGCTGGGAAAAAGAAGCAAAGGCTATTTCCAATTCAAAGAAGGGACCTTGTATCCGGCTTTACATCGACTGGAAAAGGCCGGGCTTCTGCAGGGTAAATGGCAGCGACTGCCCAGCGGCCAGGAAAGGCGCTACTATTACATGACACCGAAAGGGCAGAAGGCGCTGGTTGAAAGATTGGCTGTCTGGCAAGACTTTTCCACCGCCGTGGCTTTAATCGTGCAACCAACAATCGGTTAACTGCTATGCCAGCCAGGTCTAATTACACGGACAAGATTAGAAGCCATCTAAGGCTTGATACCACAATCGAAAGCGACGTGGTACGTGAAATACGCACACATATTGAAGATAAAAAACACGAATTAATAGAATCAGGACTCTCCGAAAAGCAGGCAGCAGCAGCCGTAAGCCGGCTCATGGGTTCCCCTGAACTTGTCGCCCGCCAAATATACGAAGTATATAGTCAGGGAAGCTGGCTTCAAGCTATCTTCGCCGCTTTGCCTCATTTACTGATTGCCGCGTTTTTCGCCCTGCACTGGTGGCAAAGCAACCTCTGGCTGCTCGGGATATTACTTGGCGTTGTTGGCGCGGTACTTTACGGCTGGTTTCACGGCAAGCCGGCATGGCTTTTCCCCTGGCTTGGCTATTGTCTGCTCCCGGTGATAGCCGTTGGTATTTTACTGATATATCTACCCGGCGGTTGGGCATGGCTGGCTGCCTCTGCCTACATTCCACTGGCTCTGTTAATCATATTCTCCGTAACTAAAAAAATCACCAAGAAAGACTGGCTGTTTGCCTCGTTAATGTTACTTCCCATACCCATAATGTTAGGTTGGATTCTGGCGCTGTGGATGCTGGCGCTGCAACATCAAAATGGCTTCTTATCCCACGAGCAGCTCTATGAATTTGCTCCTCTGATCGCCTTAAGCTTCGCGGTACTGGCACTTACTGTAGCTACGTTCATTCGAGTGAGACAGCGCTGGATTAAAGTTGGTGTTCTATTGACACTTGAAATATTGGTTCTGGTTATAATGGCTTTGAGTGGTAAGAGCTCAATTAATCCGGCCGGCTGGCTGGTCCTTGTTTTGCTGTCTGTAATACTGCTTCTTGGCCCGGCATTGCTGGAGCGGAAAATAAAACAGGCTGATGAAAAACCACTAAACCTATCCCAAAAATCTGCTCGCTAACTTCTGCCATATCTGCAAAGCCGGCTGTCGCGGAAAACGATTCCTTATTTCCAAAGGCCGCGTTTTAATTGCCTGGCTTCTTTTTCCATCGCCTCAAAATAAACCTGATATTTTACATCAGGCGGATAAGCTGTCGACCAGGCACAACCCTGTCTAACCATCTCGGCATTGATAAATGTATCGTCGACGTATACGTAGCGCAGTAGCCTTCCATATTTATCTTTATCCGTTATGTCACTTTCCAGCCTGACTCTTTTACCGGCTATCAGGTCTGCGTTCATCTGCTTAGCCTCCGAATAATAGAACTCATCAGACTCAGGCGAGTCGATGCCATTGTAGCGCACGTGATAGCCGCCCTCGATAACTATAGTATCGCCGTCTATAACCCTGACCACCGTCACGGCATCGGAAGGTTGCCGGCAGGCCAAAGGTAGTAGTAACAGGACTGAAAAGAGTAGAGCCGATAACGCGCTTCTAAAGCTCATTGCAAAATGTATTCAAGCTGCCGATAGGGCTACCAGAGGCTGGCTTGAGGTGTTTGGCCCTTCTTGTAAGCCACTCCCAAATGCTCGCAGGCAAGCCTGGTAGCCACTCTACCGCGAGGTGTACGCTCCAGAAATCCTAATTGAAGAAGATAGGGCTCGTAAACATCCATGATGGTATCTGCTTCTTCGCTGATAGACGCGGCGATGGTCTCCAGTCCAACAGGACCGCCGTCAAATTTTTCAATTATAGTTCGTATAACCTTATGGTCTATCTCGTCCAGTCCGATGGGGTCTATCTCCAGTTTAGAAAGCGCCTCAATGGCGATAGATTCGGTAATCACGCCGTCTGCCTTTACCTGGGCATAGTCTCTCACTCGTTTAAGCAGTCTATTTGCTACGCGCGGTGTTCCACGAGCCCGGCAGGCAATCTGTCTAATGCCGGGGGCATCAATAACTATTTTGAGGATGCTGGCTGAACGTTTTATAATGGCTTCTATAGCCGGCTCATCGTAGAAATCAAGGCGGTAAACGGCTCCGAATCTGTCCCTCAGCGGCGGACTCAGCAGGGCAAAGCGTGTAGTCGCTCCAATCAAAGTGAAATGGGGCAGACTTAAGCGTAAGCTCCGGGCACCCGGACCTTTACCAAGAATTATGTCAATAGCAAAATCTTCCATGGCCGGATAAAGTATCTCTTCTACCGGGCGGCTGAGCCTGTGTATCTCGTCAATAAAAAAACCGTCGTTTTTTTGGAGATTCGTTAATATAGATGCCAGGTCGCCGGGACGCTCAATTGCCGGCCCCGAGCTTATCCGAATGTTGACGCCCATTTCGGCAGCGATAATGAAAGCTAAAGTAGTTTTTCCCAAACCCGGCGGGCCGTAAAGAAGGACGTGGTCCAAAGGCTCGCCACGTTTCTTAGCCGCGGTAATCGCTATCTCCAGATTACCTTTAACCTTGCCCTGCCCGATGAAATCACTCAAATGTCTGGGACGAAGGTTGGTATCCAGAGAAACATCGTCAACGCTGGGCTTACCTGAAACTATCCTTGTCTTTATTTCCTTTTCTTTCATCGCTCAGGAAGCCATCCAAAACTTAATTGGAATTATATCATATCGAGTTTCGGCAAACTAAAGAATTGTATCCAATAAAAAAATCCTCGCCGGGTGGCGAGGATTTTTCTAATTAAGAGCGTGATTTAATTTTCGCTATGCTCGGTCTCTGGCTGCGGCTCGGGCAATGATGGCGCGGCTTCGGTGGCTACCGCAGCCTCTATCTGTGGGGCTACCAGTACAGCTTCGGCACTCTCTTCCGGCATAGGCAAACCCTGATATGGAATAAGTTTACCGATAATTACGTTTTCTTTAAGCCCGAGGAGTTTGTCTGTTCTGCCCCAAATCGAGGCTTCGGTGAGTACTCTTGTGGTCTCCTGGAATGAAGCAGCGGCTAACCAGCTGCCTGTATTTAACGAACCGCGCGTAATCCCGAGAAGAACGGTTTGAGCAGTAGCCGGCTCTCCGCCTTCAGCCAGAACTTTAGCGTTTATGCTCTCGTACTCGAAGCGGTCGACCAGGTCACCGGAAAGAAGCTCGGTGTCACCGGGAGATTCGACACGCACTCGCCTCAGCATCTGGCGGGCGATTATTTCGATATGTTTATCATTTATATTCACGCCCTGCGAGCGGTAGACGTTCTGTACCTCTGCAACCAGATACTGCTGCACGGCCTCTCTTCCCATAATGCGCAGGATATCCTGAGGGTCAATGGCACCATCGATTAACTGGTCGCCGGCTTTCACTCTATCTCCGGTCTTAATACGCATGTGGCTTCCGGATGGAATTATATACTCGCGCTCTTCAACCTCTGTATATCTAATATGGAGATGCCCCTCTTCAATAACAACATTGCCGGCGACTCTGGCAATCATGGGATGCTCCTCTTTAACCGCCAGCTTTTTACTTCGAGTCTTCTTCTTAGGTGCGGCTACAGTAGCGAGCACCGTTCCCGCTTCAACAAACTGGTCGTTGCTAACAACTATTTCCGCTTTTGGTGGCAACGTGTACTCGTCCACATATGTCTCGGAACTGGTTACTTTTATTCTCCGCATGTCCTGAGTTTCAACTACATCGGCAATGCCATCGATTTCAGAAAGCACCGCCAGTCCTTTAGGCACCCTGGCTTCAAATAATTCCTCTACCCGTGGCAGACCGCTGGTGATATCAGCCCCAACTACACCTCCCGTATGGAAAGTACGCAACGTGAGCTGAGTACCCGGCTCGCCAATACTTTGTGCGGCAATAATGCCTACAGCCGTGCCGTGTTCTACCAGCCCTCTTCTGCCAAGGTCACGTCCATAACAGTTTTTGCAGATGCCGCGACGGGAATGGCAACTAAGCGGCGACCTAACAAATGCCTGAGTTATACCAGCCTCTTTAATGTGCGCTGCTTTATCCTCATCGATTTCTTCATTTGTATGAACGATAATCTCCCCGGTTTTCGGGTCGGCTATGTCGGCCGCAGCCAGACGTCCCAGCAATCGCTCATCAAGAGACGCCAACAATCCTTTCTCCGCACTCTCATACAGCCAGATACCTTCTTCGGTACCACAATCCTCTTCTAATACGATCAAGTCCTGGGCAACATCAATAAGACGCCGGGTAAGATAACCGGCATCTGAAGTCCTTAAAGCGGTGTCTGCCAATCCTTTTCGAGCTCCGTGGGTGGATATGAAATATTCCATCACGGACAGCCCTTCACGGAAACTAGCTTTGATAGGGAATTCGATTATTCTACCTGAGGGGTCGGTCATCAATCCTCGCATACCGGCCATCTGCCTTATCTGGGAAATGTTGCCTTTGGCACCCGAGGTCGCCATCATATAGACGCCGCCATAGCGGTCCAATGATTGAGAAATTGTTTCTGTGATTTTATCGGTAGTCTCCGTCCAGACCTCAATGGCGCTGTTATAACGTTCTTCCTCAGTTATCAACCCATGGTTAAACTGGCTTTCGATAACAGCTATTTTTTCGTCACCCTCTTCAAGAAGCTTCGCCTTGCCACGAGGTACCTCGATATCTTTAGCCGCAATGGTGGTACCCGATTTGGTAGCATATTCGAAACCAAGCCGTTTGAGATTGTCGAGCATTTCAACAGTAGGAGCATTACCTAATGAACGATAGCAGACTGCCACCAAACTCTTCAAAGATGCCTTGTCCATTACCTTGTTACAAAATCTAAATTCGGGCGGTAGTACTTCGTTAAACAAAATCCGGCCAACACTTGTTTTTAATCTCTGGCCATCCCCTGCTTCGCTCCTGACGTTTATCTCAGCATCTAAGTTTACAACCCCCAGGTCATAAGCAAGTTTGGCTTCTTCAAAATCGTAAAAAAGCATCCCCTCACCCTTGACGCCTGGCCTGATATTGGTGAGATAATAGCAACCCAGAACCATATCCAGAGTCGGCGTCATTACTGGCTCGCCACAACTCGGCAATAACATGTTGTAGATGCTGAGCATCTTCTCCCTGGCTTCTCTCACTGCTGCCCGAGAAAGGGGTACATGGACAGCCATCTGGTCTCCGTCGAAATCGGCATTGAAAGCAGTACATACCAGAGGATGAATCTGAATAGCGCTGCCGTCAATAAGTACCGGCTCGAAAGCCTGGACACTTAAGCGATGCAATGTTGGAGCCCGGTTAAGTAATACCGGGCGCTCCTTAACCACTTCAGCCAAAATATCCCATACTTCAGGCCTGGCTTTTTCTACCTGCCTTCTAGCGCTCTTTATATTATGAGCAAAACCCTGCTCAATTAACCGGCGCATAACAAAAGGCTTGAACAACTCCAAAGCCATGTGCTTCGGCAAACCGCATTGGTGGAGTTTCAATTCGGGGCCAACGACGATGACCGAGCGACCGCTGTAATCCACGCGTTTTCCCAAAAGGTTCTGGCGGAAACGGCCTTGCTTACCTCTTAACATATCTGATAGAGATTTCAATTTATGAGCACCACTGACCATGGGCGCTCGTCCCTTTCGCCCGCTGTCGATAAGCGCATCCACAGCCTCTTGAAGCATACGCTTTTCGTTGCGGATAATTATCTCCGGGGCTCCTAAATCAATCAGCCGCCTCAGGCGATTATTGCGGTTGATGACGCGACGATAAAGGTCGTTAAGGTCGCTGGTGGCGAATCTACCTCCGTCCAGTTGAACAATAGGTCTAAGCTCGGGAGGTAATACCGGAAGCACGGTTAAAATCATCCACTCAGGCTTATTACCGCTGCGCCAAAAAGCCTCAACCACTCGCAACCGTTTGCTCGCCTTCTTTCGACGCTGACCCGAACTGGAACGAACCTCCTCAATCAGTTTATGACGCAGTTTCTCAAGATCAATTCCTTTGAGGACGTCCAATATAGCTTCCGCCCCCATACTAACTGTGAAAAAGTCACCGAACTCTTGCCTCAGCGCTTGATATTGGTTTTCAGCCAGAAGCCTTAATTCCCGAACATTATCCAATTCCGAGATTCTATCGTGGTACTCGTTTTCGTGTTCAGCTCTTTTATCTCCGAATTCGCGGCGTAGTTGATTGATATTCTCAATAGCTTTCTGGTCTGGACCTGACTTACCTTCCGCCTCTATCTTGGTAACGCTCTTCTCCAATAGCTGCTCTTGTTCCGCAACGATCTGAGACATTTTTTCTTTGAGCCTTTTAATCTGCTCGTCACGAATTGAAGCATCGACCGCGGTAACTATATATTGTGCAAAATAAAGAACTCTCTCCAGGTTCCGTGGGGAAACATCAAGAAGTAATGCCAGACGGCTGGGCACTCCCTTGGCAAACCAAATATGAGCCACAGGGGCTGCTAATTCAATATGGCCCATACGCGTCCGGCGTACTCTAGAATGCTCTACCGTAACCCCACATCTATCACAGGTAACGCCACGGTAGCGTATTTTCTTATATTTCCCGCAATAACATTCGTAATTCTTGGTTGGCCCGAAGATTCTTTCACAGAAAAGTCCGTCTTTTTCCGGTTTTAGAGTTCGATAGTTTATCGTCTCGGGCTCGGTTACCTCACCATATGACCAGCTTTTGACTTGCTCCGGCGAAGCCAGAGAAATCCGGATGGCATTAAAATCATTAACCTCAGTCATCTATCTCCTTTAACTTAAACCTTTAAGCTTGGTCCCGATTTTCTTACGCTCTTCGAGGAAACTAACCATTTCCTCCTCCTCGTTAAGTAGCTCAACAGCCAGACCTAAGCTACGCAGTTCCATAAATAAGACCTTAAAGGACTCAGGCACGCCGGGTTGGAATATATCCTCACCTTTAACCAGAGACTCATATGCCTTGGCCCGGCCGGCTACGTCGTCCGACTTAACAGTCAGCAGTTCCTGAAGTGTGTGGCTGGCGCCATATGCTTCTAACGCCCAAACCTCCATCTCGCCAAACCGCTGGCCACCGAACTGAGCCTTTCCACCAAGTGGCTGCTGCGTGATTAGAGAATAGGGGCCGGTAGACCTGGCATGCACTTTATCCTCAACCAGATGAATAAGCTTCATCATGTAAATACTGCCAATAGTCACTGGTTGGTCAAACGCATCACCAGTTCGCCCATCACTGAGAATAACTTTGCCGAACACCGGGGGTGATTGCTTCTGTTCCACATAAGCTTTTTCCACAAGCTCAGCTACCTCCTCATCTTTTAGTCCATACACTTTCACACCCAGTGTCTCAAGCCATAGGCGAAGACAAACTCTCTTAGCTTCCCCGGGATAGCTGTCATCGAATACTTTCGCAGCATTGTAGCCATTGTCGGCCAGCCATTTCTTAGCCTGATCAAGGTTAACCGAGTTGAGGTCATCCCGACTCAGCGGATTTATGACTCCTGCCTGCTGGACTATCCAGGCCCTGGCTAAAGCATCTTCAATATTAACATCGTTAGCCCCATCAAAGATTGGGTTTAGCACTCTAATCCCCAGCGTTTCAGCGGCCCAACCTAGATGAGTCTCTAAGATTTGCCCGATATTCATGCGTGAGGGGACACCGATGGGATTTAGAATTATATCTACAGGTCTACCATCAGGCAGATAAGGCATGTCTTCCTCGGGCAAGATACAGGAAATAACACCTTTATTACCGTGTCGGCCAGCCATTTTGTCACCGACTGAGATTTTCCTCTTCTGCGCCACCCAGACCCGTACTAGAGAATGAACTCCCGCCGGTAAATCACTATTATTATTACGAGTAAAAATCTTGACTTCGATGACCTTCCCACACTCGCCATGTGGCACTCTTAAAGAGCTGTCTTTAACCTCGCGTGCCTTCTCGCCAAAGATAGCTCGCAGCAATTTTTCCTCAGCAGTTAACTCAGTTTCACCTTTGGGGCTAATCTTGCCAACCAATATGGAGCCTGGCGCAACTTCAGCACCCACGCGGATTATGCCGCTCTCATCCAAATCGCGTAAACTCTCCTCGCCTACATTGGGTATGTCCCTGGTAATCTCCTCTATGCCCAGTTTCGTCTCGCGGGCTTCTATTTCATACTTCTCGATATGTATTGAGGTGAATCTATCATTCTTGACCAGCTTGTCACTAATGATCACAGCATCCTCAAAATTATATCCCCGCCAGCTCATGAAGGCGCACAGGATATTCTGCCCTAAAGCAAGCTCACCATGGTCTGTCGCTGAACCATCAGCGACAACTTGCCCCTTTTCGACTTTATCGCCTTTGGACACAATGGCACGCTGATTGACACACGTCCCTTGATTAGTCCGAACGAATTTCATCAGCGGGTAGTCATGCTCATTCCCGTCCTCTTCGGCAATAGTGATTTGCTTACTGTCCACCGCAACGACTTCACCGTCGTCCCTGGCAAAAACAACCTGCCCGCTGTATTTAGCCACTTCCTTTTCCATTCCCGTAGCTATCAATGGCGCTTCAGGACGAAGCAAAGGGACAGCCTGACGTTGCATGTTTGAGCCCATCAAGGCCCTGTTAGCATCATCATGCTCCAGGAACGGTATCAGAGATGTGGTAACGCTGAAAACCTGCTTCGGTGACACGTCCATGAAATCTATCTCATCTGCAGGCTCTTTGAGATACTTGCCGCCTCTTATAACCCCTATCCTATCTTCTACGAATTCACTTCTTTGGTTAAGAAGAGCGTTAGCTTGAGCAATTGTATATCGCTCTTCCTCGTCAGCAGTCAGATATTCAATCTGGTCCGAAACGAAAGGAACAACCTTTATATTGCGAGAGTGTAGAGAGGCTATCTTCTTGGCAATCTCTTTGGTAATCGGGTTTCTTTTGGAAATAATAACCTTACCGCCGGAGGTAGCCACATCCTCTAAAACAGTCTTATTAAGCAGGTTCTCAATGGTATTCGAAACCTCATGAATGACCTTGCGGTAGGGCGTCTGTATAAAGCCATAATCATTAATTGATGCATATGTAGCTAAAGACCCGATGAGACCGATATTCGGGCCTTCCGGAGTCTCAATAGGACAGATTTTTCCGTAGTGAGAATGATGAACGTCTCGAACATCAAACCCGGCACGCTCACGTGAGAGACCACCTGGTCCCATTGCTGAAAGGCGACGTTTATGAGTTAGTTCAGCCAGGGGATTTGTTTGGTCCATAAATTGTGAGAGCTGTGAGCCTCCGAAAAACTCTCTCATAGCAGCCACCACAGGGCGGTTGTTAATTAAAGTAGACGGCATGGCAGCTTCCGGGCCAACAATGCTCATACGTTCCTTAATCGTTCTCTCTAAACGCAGTATGCCAATTCGAAACTGGTTTTGTATGAGATGCCCCGCAGTCCGTACCCGCCGATTACGCAAGTGGTCGATATCATCCGGCTCTTCCCTTCCATTATTTATCTTGATAATGCGTCTCACTATTTCTATAAAATCTTCTTTGGTTAAACAGCGGCGGCTTTCATCGATACTAAGACCGAGCCTGTGGTTGAGCTTATACCGTCCCACCCTGCCTAGGTCATAGCGCCTGGGATTAAAGAAAAGGTTATTCAGGAGATTCTGAGCATTGTCAACGGTGGGAGGTTCACCGGGGCGCAATCGCTTATAGATATCAACCAGAGCCTCTTGCCTGGTCCTGACGGAAGGCTCTCTCTCTATCGTGGTTCGTATAAAGCTGTGTTCCGACGACGTTTCCACGTCCTCAAAATAACCGAGTAGTTCATTATCATTATCATAGCCGATGGCGCGCAGCAAAATCGCCACGGGAATTTTCCTCTTGCCATCTACTTTGACAAATATCACATCCCTGCTGGACGTCTCAAACTCCAGCCAGGCACCGTGTTCAGGTATCAACTTTGCAGCACATAACTCGCGACCGCTAGCCGCATCCTCCTGCAGGCTAAAATAGATACCCGGGGAACGAAGCAGTTGATTAACTACTACTCTTTCCGCACCGCTGATAATAAAGGTGCCCTTATCGGTCATAAGCGGAAAATCTCCGAAAAATATCTCCTGCTCCGGAATCGGCTCCCTGGGTTCTTTTACTATCAACCTGGCTCTGACATAGAGCGGAGCTGCGTACGTCATATCACGCTGACGACATTGGTCTATGGTGTACTGAGGTTCGCGAAACTCATAGCCAACGAAGTGCAACTCCAGTCGCGTACCGGTGAAATCATGGATAGGTGAAACTTCTTCGAGAAGCTCCTTTAACCCCTCTTCCTGAAACCAACGAAAGGAATCAAGCTGGACCTTAATTAGATTGGGAATCTCCAGGACAGTGGGCAGTTTGGCAAAGGATATCCTCGGCTCTAAAGCAACGTTCCGTTTTTCAGACGCTTGTGTAATAGACATAACTCTCCCATCAAAAAAATTAAGACAAATGTCTCAACAGCGGTTCTTTAACCAAGCGATAGATTGTAATTAAGAGTAGTAAGGGGGAAAAGAATCACTAAGAAGTCGACACGGCATTTCATGCAGTAAACACATAGTTTACCACCAATTTTATGCCTTGTCAAGAGATTTCAAACAAATCTGGCTAAAAATTGCCTTTTTTTGTTCTAAACTCCTGCCGTCCAAATTGCTTTAGCTACTACGATGAACTACAATTAGCGATGCCCAATAAGCTTTGATGGAGGCGAACTAAGTATAATGGATAATAGTGGATTCGACAAATTTAAAGGGTCACAAGATTACGTCACCTCTGAAGCTCTAAGAAATGCGGTTAACGTGGCCATTGCCCTAAAGAGGCCTTTATTGGTAAGAGGCGAACCCGGGACAGGAAAAACACTCCTATCCCATAGCGTGGCTAAAGGTCTGGGCAAGAAGTTAATCGTCTGGAATATAAAATCAACCACTAAAGCCCAGGAAGGACTTTATGTTTATGATACTGTCCAAAGGCTAAACGACAGCCGCTTTGGTGATAAAAATATCTCCGACATTAAACAATATATAAAACTGGGTAAACTGGGAGAGGCTTTTGCCTCCAAGGAAGAGCTCGTGCTCCTCATCGACGAAGTAGATAAAGCCGACCTCGAATTCCCCAACGATCTCCTCAATGAGCTGGATGAGATGAGCTTCTATATCCCGGAAACAGGTGAGACAATTACGGCAGCATACAGACCGATAGTAATCATAACCAGTAACGCCGAGAAGGAACTCCCCGATGCCTTTCTCAGACGTTGTATCTTCCACTACATTGAATTCCCGGACCACAATCTAATGGAGGAAATCGTAAGAGTGCATTTTCCTGACATCCGGGATAGTTTACTTAGTCAGGCTTTGTCAACATTCTATTCACTAAGAAAAATAGATGATTTTCGCAAGAAACCTTCGACAAGCGAACTGATAGATTGGATCCGCGTTCTTATAGCCAGCGGTACACCGGATAAAATGATACCCAACGAGATTCCTTTCGCCGGTACTCTTTTGAAGAAAGAAACAGATTATGCATATTTTGTAAATACCCTTATGAAGAAAAAACAAACCACAAAGACCTCAGACGGCAACGAATCCGTTCGCTGACCTACAGGGATCTCCATGTTTACCAGCTTTTTTTACACACTCAAGGAACGAAAAGTACCGGTTTCAATTACGGAATGGATGACCCTCATGGAAGCCCTGTCCAGGGGCTACATCTCTAGTCTGAATGATTTCTATTATCTCGCCCGAGCTATACTGGTTAAAAGTGAGGCTTACTTCGACCACTATGACGTTGCCTTCCAGGAATACTTCAAAGGCATCGAAGGCCCGCCACAGGTCACAGAAGAAATTCTGAACTGGCTTAAAGATCCCTTCAACAGGCTCTTCCTGAACGAAGAGGAAAGAGCATTGCTGGATAGTATGGATTTGAATGAGCTACTTGATGAACTTGAGAAAAGGCTTGGAGAACAAACAGAGCAACATGATGGAGGCGATCATTGGATTGGCAGAGGGGGCACTTCACCTTTCGGACATTCCGGACAGAATCCGTCAGGCTTCAGAATCGGCAGCGGAGGCGGCGGTAGAAGTGCCATTCAAATCGCCGAACAACGGCAATTCCGCAACTACCGCCACGATGTAACGCTCGATATCCGCCAAATCGAAGTGGCTTTGAAAGGGCTACGACAATTCAATCGGACCGGACCCGAGGACGAGCTGGATTTAGATAAGACCATCGATGCTACCGCCAAGAACGCAGGTGACATAGAGATGATCTGGAGAAGAAGTAGAAAGAATAAGGTTAAGCTGCTTCTTCTTATGGATGTCGGTGGCTCGATGGACCCATTCGCTCATCTATGCAGCCTGCTCTTCTCGGCGGCACATCGAAGTACGCACTTCAAGGATTTTCAATACTACTACTTCCACAACTGCGTCTATGACTACGTCTACAAAGACATCCAGAATCATGACGCAATATCCATTGACCATCTATTGCAGAGCGTAGAACCGGATTACAAGCTGATATTGGTGGGAGATGCCTGGATGGCACCATCGGAGCTGAACAGTGTTTACGGCGCTATCTATTATTATGAACGAAATCGTAAGCCGGGAATAATCCGGTTTAAACAAATCGCTGACCATTTCAGCCACTGTGTCTGGCTAAACCCTGAATCAACAACTTACTGGAATGAACCTACCATTGCCGTGGTTAGAAAAATATTCCCCATGTTTGAGCTGACCATAGAAGGCCTTCAGCAAGCGGTTAGAAAATTGATCGTTAAGCGTTGACCACCCTTAGTAAAATATGGTGACGGTCCCGGATCTATTATCGGTAATACATAAATAGAACCGATGCTCCGTTATAAAAACGTTTTACCTTAATCAATATCTTACTAGACACCTGTAGACAATAGGTAAAGTTGCAGGTATAATCACCCCCGTGTCTCGGCAGCCTAAACTCTTGATCACCCGAGGAAAAATCAATCAGGCTGTTGCCAAGCTAGCAGCTGAAATCAGGCGAGATTACCGGGGCAAGCAACCACTGCTCATTGGTATCCTTAAGGGGTCCTTCGTATTTATGGCCGACCTGGTCCGCGAGCTTGGCCTACCGGTAGAGGTGGACTTCGTTAAACTTTCCAGCTATGGTGCAGGCACTAAGACTTCTGGCAAAGTAAAAGTAGTACACGGATTGAAGTCCACAATAAAAGGCAGGGATGTATTGGTCGTTGAAGACATAGTGGATACAGGACTGACAGTGGCGTTTCTTATGAATTACTTAGGGAAGAAAAAACCTGCCTCTTTGAAGCTTTGTGCCCTGGTTGATAAGCCGTCACAACATAAAGTCCCGGTGATAATTGATTACCTCGGTTTCACCGTGCCTGATAAATTCGTAGTTGGATACGGCATTGACTGGAATGAAAAATTTCGTCAACTTAGAGATATATGTATTATTGATTGACAAAATTACGTTTACATTTGCACTGTGAGGTGCACTGTGAGGTTCTCGCCTCGCATATAACAGGGGTATTTACATCGGAGTAACAGAATATGAGTTTGGCTAAACTGATTTCAGTTGCACGTGGAGAAGCTCCAGCGGACTTGCTGCTTAAGAACGCAAAAATAATAAATACGTTCGTCGGCATAATAGAAGAGGGTAATGTGGCTATTTACGGCGATAGAATTGCCGGAATCGGTAACTACGTTAAAGCTAAAAAGACGATAGACATAAATGGTGGCTATCTGGCTCCGGGGTTAATTGATGGCCACACTCACATAGAAAGCTCAATGCTCCATCCTGCCCATTACGCGCATGCTGTAGTTCCCAGAGGGACTACCACGGTGGTCACCGACCTGCACGAAATAACCAACGTGGCTGGCTTCGACGGTATTAAATTTGTAATGGATTGGGGGAAGAAGCTACCTATGGACATATTCTTGATGGCACCCTCGTGCGTGCCGGCAACACATATGGAAACTAGCGGCGCCGAAATGACCACTAAAGAAATAAAAAGGGCTTTGAAAATGCAGAATGTCATCGGACTGGGCGAAATGATGAATTTCCCAGGTGTTATCAATGGTGACAAAGAGGTTTTAAAAAAGATAACCGCTGCCCAGGACAAAGTCATTGATGGACATGCGCCTGGGGTTACTAATAAACATTTAAATGCTTATATAGCCGCCGGCATCTACTCAGACCATGAATCGACTTCTACGGAAGAAGGCAGAGAAAAGCTAAGGCGTGGAATGCACTTGATGATACGAGAGGGCTCTTCTGAAAAAAATCTGGACGCTCTTTTACCCCTGGTTAATGACAAAACTTATAAGCGGTGTTTCTTCGTCGTCGACGACCGTAGCTGTTCCGATTTACTTCAAGAAGGCGATATCGACGCTGTTGTCAGAAAAGCAATTCAAAAAGGACTCGAACCGATACGGGCTATACAAATGGCAACTCTAAATACCGCTGAGTATTTCAGACTGTATGACCGGGGAGGCATCGCTCCCGGCTATATAGCCAACCTGGTAACTTTTACGGACCTGCCACAACTAAATACAGACATGGTCTTCTATAAAGGCAGCCTGGTAGCAAAAAAGGGTAAATACCTCGGACCGGTATCAAAAACCTTGGGCGTGGAGCTAAGCGATACGGTCCGCGTTAAACCTTTCAACAAAGAAGCACTGAAATTAACCACCAGCGGGAAAAGCCTTCCGGTTATCGAAATCATTCCGGGCCAAATACTGACTAAAAAAAGAATCGAGAGAATGAAAACCATGGATGGTGTAGTGGTACCAGACCTGGATGAAGATATACTGAAGCTAGTAGTTGTCGAGAGGCACACGGCAAGTGGCCGTATTGGTTTGGGGCTGGTTAAAGGCTTCGGTTTAAAACGTGGTGCGCTAGCCTCCTCTATCGCCCACGACTCCCATAATATAGTGGCAGTCGGCACCAACGACCTGGACATTTTTACATCAATAAAAGAAATAGAAAGACTAAAAGGTGGGTTAGTGGTGTGTATAGATGGTAAAATAGCAGCGGTTTTACCTCTGCCTATCGCCGGTCTACTTTCACCTGAGCCTTTGGAGGTGGTTGTGAAAAAATTTAGTCACGTGGAAAAAACCGCGTCTGCACTTGGAAATGTACCACCGGCTGTTTTTGCTCTTCTTTCTTTTACCGCTTTGCCTGTAATACCTGAACTTAGATTAACTGACATGGGATTTGTAGACGTAATAGCATTCAAGTTAATTAAAACCTCATGAAAACCTGCGCATTTCATGGATGTAAAACTATAATAAACTCGGGCTAACTCGTAATTAACGGAGGTCTAAGCAATGAAAAGGACAAGGCTTTGTGACTTACTCGGCATTGATTACCCCATAATCCAGGGCGGCATGGTATGGATTGCCAACGCTCAATTAGCCGCAGCAGTTTCCAACGCCGGCGGTTTGGGCTTAATCAGTGCCAATGCGGGTATGAGCCGCAATGGTGACCAGGTGGAAAATCTAAAGAAGCAGATAGAAATAGCAAAGGGTCTAACTTCCAAACCCTTTGGGGTCAATTTACCCATATTAAACAATCCCCAGATTGAAGCGCTTGTCGACGCTGTTATTAAGGCTAAAGTCAAAGTCGTGGCAACAGCCGCAGGCAATCCAGCCTTATACACCGGCCGCTTTAAAGAAGTCGGGATAAAGGTTCTCCATCTGGTAGCAGCCGTGAGACATGCCCAAAGTGCGGAAAAACGAGGCGTGGATGCGGTCATCGCTGAAGGCTATGAGGCAGGCGGTCACAACGGCCTGGATGAATTGACCACCTTGACTCTGGTGCCACAGGTGGCGGACGCAGTGTCAATCCCGGTAGTGGCTGCTGGAGGTATAGCTGATGCCAGGG
>Ga0256868_10000945_pt1 | contig 16359 bp, 16 predicted proteins | sample RVTome_13_FD_187341 | JGI IMG/M metagenome (GOLD analysis project Ga0256868, IMG submission 187341) | Soil microbial communities from uranium-contaminated site in the Upper Colorado River Basin, Wyoming, United States - RVT92D227 HiSeq ...
ACGGCCAGATCGCATCAGGGTATTAGACATCTCCTTTGTAATAGCAACAAATCTTCCTGATAGGATCGACATGAGAAAAGGCTCTATCTTTTGATTCTTCTTTTCCATATCTCTTCATTCTCCATTTACAAGTTGTGCTTTTGAATGCCGGCGTAGCATCATGAGCGGGCTACCTGAACAGTTTATGGGTTCTGAGACTCTTTGGCAACTTCCTCCGCTATTCTATTAAATCGTGCTAGAAATTGCTCCTTGTTATCTGAGAAAGGCCCCGGAACCCAATCCATTTCTTTTAGGGTATTCGTTATGGTCGGTATCCAGTCCCAGGGAATAGATATTAGCATCCATCCCTCTTGAAAGATCTTTCTGGCTTTGCTGCCAAAGGCTAACCCGGTAATCGTATAATTCACTTTCCCGCTTTTAAATGGATAAATGTAAAGCCATGCGCATGACAATACATGTGTTCCTTTGGGGGCCCATATCTCCCCGGTAGCATAGCTCATTGCTCTCAGTATGATTTCTGCCTGGTTGACAGTGGCATTGAGAATCATAAGGTCTGGCTCGAATGTTAATTTGTCTAACGGCGAGAAGGCAACATAGTTAACAGTGCCCTTCCCCAATTTTGGAATGTGTTCATAGATTCTCCTGTTGGCACGCGCGTCCCGATAGCACTCGAATTTAGGTCCAACCTCGCCGCTTTCGGTGTAGGGAAGCACGCTCTCCAATGGCAATTCCATCCCTAATGGCAATTTCCCGAAACAGTCCTCATTATCCTTATCCATATAAAATGGAGTTCTCCGCTCCTGTGCTTCTTTAAGCATTTCACACAAGGGCATATTTTTGTTTAACCGCTCTATTCCTTCTGGTTTGTGAAAAAGGAACTTGATGCCTATGGGTGGTTTCTCAAAATTGAACTTTTGATATATGGATAAATCCGTTTGAAGTGGACTCATATTAACCTCCTGAAAAACATTTTTACGACTTAGAGACTGTACTTCTGTATCAGAATGTATTCCTCCTGTTTAGCAACGATCCCACTTGTTAGCTTTCAAGTACACCATCTTTTTATATTTCCACAATCTCCTTAAGGATGGGCATCAAATATCTTTTCAAGGCTTCTGGATTCTCGCACAATGACAAATGCCCTAACCCTTTCATCTCAATAAATCTTGCCCCTTTGATTTGCTCTGCCAATCGTTGAGTGTCTTCGGGTGAGACGACGGCATCATATTCCCCTGTAAGAAGATATACAGGAATACGGGATGTATCAATCTGTTGGGCCAGGCCAGTGAGGTCATGATCCTTGAAATAGTAATGGAAGTCTCCTTTCATAACAGGGGGTGCACCCTGACTGAATTTCCAGACCGTCTCCCGTCTATATCTCTCAGGACTGCTGGGTGCCATCAATGACCATATCGCCGCAGCTTTAAAACTATTGCTTATTCGAGGATGATCCCAAAAATCCAGTGGAGCTCCTTCACTGCACAACACTGCTTCAAGTCCTATTACTGCCTTGAACTCATCAGGGTGTTCAAGTGCCAGGTAAAGGCCTAAGCATCCCCCTAAACAACCGCCAATGAAGGCCGGTCTCTCAAGTCCCAAAGCATGACAAAACTCAACTATAAAATCTACGAGGAAACTCTTGGTCAATCTATATTCTTCTTTCCAATACTCAATGGACTCTGGCGGGAGTGACCTGCCATGATAGGGAAGATCGGGGACGATCACTCGATATCTGGAGGTAATATCGTCATCGTTAAGGATATAACGCCATTGCTGACCATCAGTCCCCGCGCTATGCTGACAAAGAAGTGGAATCCCACTTCCATTTTCTTCAAAATAGACTCGATATTCGACATCTTGAACCACAATGTAAACATAATTACCTCTTATGCGATCAAATCTTGTCACCGTCTACCTCCTGGTATAATCCTCATGTTAAATTAGGAATTATACCTGATTACATCCTATTCTTTCTCCTTATTAGGATGTCTGCCTCATAATATCCAGCATTCGATTCATTGCCCACAAGTAGGCGAATGCGACCTCCTCATTGCCTGTAATTTGCAGTATTCCTCGAATCAATCCGGCGTTCAGGCCAGTATAGAAAGGTGAAGGGGAAGATTGTAGGAGCTTTTCCCACGATTCAGCCGTAGCTTTGATTGAAAAGCTCCAATGATCATCAGATGAAGGACCAAGGTTTATCTCCGTTAGTACACCATCGCGTACTTTAAAAATACACCGGGAATCATCCGCTTCAAGAAGTATGTCCTCTGACATATATCTGGCAGCCAGCTTAAACTCCGCATCATGATTGATGGTATTTCGAAGATGATCTAACTTGTTTGAATCTAAAAAAATAACTTTCATTCTCCGCCCTCCTACCTTCTAAGCATATCTCTTCAAAACGAATCATCCATGTATTTTAGAAATCTCCTCAAGGATGGGCATCAAATATGTTTTACACAGTTCATAATTCTCTATTACTGGAAAATGCCCAAGCCCTTTCATCTCCGTATATTTCGCACCTTTGATCTTACTGGCAGTCTGCTGACACATCTCAGGGGTACTGGCAAAATCATATTCTCCGCAAAGAAGATATACAGCAATTCGAGAGGTATCTATTTGATGCAATTGATCTGTCACGTTGTGCTCCACCGAGTAATAATGTAAGTCTCCCCGAAAAACAGGCGGTGCGCTTTGACTGTATACCCAGCCAACCTCCCGCCTGTATTTTTCAGGACTTGAAGGCGCTGTTGATTCAAATAAGTTTGCAAACCTAAATTCTCCGCTTATCCTTGGATGGTTAAACCATATGATATCAAGCCCTGGAGTGAACTCTGCAGATTCAAGTCCGATCACAGCCCTGAACTCATCCGGGCATTCAAGCGCCAGATCAAGAGCCATGTGTCCACCCATAGAACATCCAATAAAGACAGGTCTATCAAGTCCCAAAGCATGGCTGAATTCAACTAAAAAATCCATGAAAAATCTCTTGGTCAATTTATACTCTTCTGTCCACCATTCGACGGACTCTGGTGGGAGTGATCTGCCGTGATAGGGAAGATCAACAGCTACAACCCGATATTTGGAGGTGACTTCTTCATCATTCATAAGGTGACGCCATTGCCTGCCATCACCTCCTGCCGTATGCTGGCAGAGAAGCGGGACACCTTCACCACTTTCTTCAAAATAAACCCGGTATTTTACACCATGAACGGTAATGTAGCCATACTTTCCAGTGATCGATTCGAGTCTCAACTTTTCCCTCCTGGCTCATTTTGAAATTGCCTCAAAATGGTTAACATTCGTTGTGTTGCCCAGTAGTGGGTAAACATAGCCTCGACATTTCCTCCAAATCGAAAGTCTTCCCGTATCGTTGCGCCGAATAGACTATGGAAGAATGGAGGGGGTAAAAGCCGTAAAAAGAGTTCCCATGATTTCTCCGGTGCTTTGATAAAAAAATCCCATGGCTCCATTGGGGAGGGGTTTACCATTATTTTTGTTATGACACCGTCACGTACCTTGAAAATACATTGTTGATCATCCGCTGCGATGAGAATATCTTGTGACATGTACTTTGCCGCTATACGAAACTCGGGGTCACTGTTTATTCTTTCTTGAACATTCTCCACCCCATTCGGATCCAAAAAGCGAATTTTCATCATGGATACTACCTCCGCTAACAATCTACCGGGCACAGTGGAAGGTTTAACTCCCGGCACTTCCCCACCATACCCGGCAGATTAAAATTGTTATTCTCAAAACCAGGGTGGTTGGCTAAGGATTCTTGTAAAGATCAATATCTGCCTGAAGAATTTCCGGAGTAAAGGGAAAGTAGCTAACGTCTACCATCTTTCCGCCTTGGATGCGGCAGATAAACTCCCCAGCTCTTTGAATCCTGCCTTCCGGAATAAGTTTAACCTTACAGTTCCCGCTTACCATCATGTAGTCGAGGCTATGTATCGCGTCAGCAATCTTCTTCAAATCAGAATCGGTGCCTGCCTTATTGATGCCTAACATGATAACATTTGCGGCATCATACGCCATGGCACCCACGTTGGCGAGTTCTTCATCAACATTTTTCGTATAAAGCTTCACATAGGCGTCGTTGCTCGGGACGCCCGGGGCTGGAAGAAAATGGGCTCCCATGATGACACCGTCCGTCGATTTACCAAACGATGGCAATAATTTCGTGTTAGCAATAGGTGAAAAACCCATTCGGACGCCCTTATAACCAAGCTCATAAGTGGTATTCATCGCTGCGCTTGTGGCCGGTCCGGTCCACTCACACATGGCAATACCATCGGGATTGGAAGCGAGTGCCTTTGTGTATTCTGCTTTGAGCTCTGATTTACCGAGTGGATGGAAAATCTCAGCAACAATCTTTACGGGGGATCCGGGTTTGTCCCACCGTCTGTGATACAATTTAGATAATAGCCTGCTCCACTCCATCTCCTCATAAACGATGGCTATCGTCTTAAGCTTCCTCTGCTCCATTGTCCAATACACAGGGGCATTCTCGCATGAAGGAGAAGCACCAAGATGAATCAACCCATAGTAGCCTTCCATGTAGGTTTCTATGCCGTCGGAGTCAGATAGGACACAAGGAATATTGTAATCTCTACAAACATCCCTGATAGCTATTGCGCAGCCCGTCTCCCACGTCCCACACATCGCCTTCACTTTGTCAGAAGTGATGGCCTTTCTTGCCATAGCCGCAGCTTGATCAGGCTTACAAGCGTCGTCATAGTATAGGGCTTCAATTTTTCTGCCACCCAGGACCCCTCCCTTTTCATTCATCACTTTTACTGCAAGTTCGAAGTTTTTGCGCATCGGAATCCCATCCGTACTGGCAAAACCGCTATAGGGTCCTATAAAACCTATCTTGACTGTTTCTTTTGCTGCTGCTTTTCCTTTACTGGCTATCATTAACATACTAACGGTCAAAAACACTGTCACTAATACAACGACTACTAACAAACCCCATTTCTTATTTTTCATCACAAGACCTCCTTTCATTTTAAAAATATTTGTGGTTATTCTTTTTCACCTCCTATCTCTGAAATCGTTTTTGAGAATTTCTTAAAACATCTTCCTACTACTGCTCAACTTCATGCCCCTAAATAAGCCTTTTTTATTAGCTCGTTTTGTAAAAGTTCCAACGCTTCACCACTCATGACTATATGACCATTTTCTAAAACAAAGCCTTTGTCAGCCAGCTCCAGTGCTAAATAAGCATTCTGTTCGACGAGCAGGATAGTCAACCCTTGTTTATGAAGATGATCTATTATCATCGCTAAATTTTCCACAATGAGGGGTGCTAAACCTGAACCCGGCTCATCCAAGATAAGCAATTTCGGGCTTGCCATTAATGCCCGTCCGATGGCTAACATCTGCCGCTCACCACCGCTTAATGTGCCGACTCTCTGGTTTTTCCGTTGAGTCAACACTGGAAAATAACCATAAATTTCCTCCAACTTTTGCCCCATATTCCTGACAGCAGGAGAGCGGTAGGCGCCTTGCCTGAGATTTTCCAAAACTGTCATTTCTGGAAAGAGCCCACCGTCCTGGGGTACTTGGACCATGCCAAGGCTGAAAATGCGCTAGGGGGGCAATTTATATAAGCTTGTCCCCATAAACTCGATCGTCCCGGAGGCTTGTTTTATTACACCGCAAAGGGTCATTAGAAATGTGCTCTTACCGGCGCCATTACTTCCAATAACCGTTACGAGTTCACCTTCTCTGACAGCTATGGATACCCCCTTCAACACTTGGATATTTTTATAGTATACATTTAGATCTCTGACACTAAGCATTTTTTTCTCTTCTCTTACCTAAATAGACGGAGATGACCTGTTCATTCTTGCTTATCTCTTGGGGCGGCCCCTCGGCAATTTTAACCCCTTGATTTAGGACTGCGATCCGAGAACATAGCTGCATGATGACCTTCATATTATGTTCGACGATCACGACAGTGGTTCCTGATTGCTGTATTGAGCGGATTAACTCCATCGCACTTGCCGCCTCTGGCACATTCATTCCGCTTGCGGGCTCATCCAACAATAATAATTCGGGTTTCGAAGCCAAAGCGATGGCTATTTCCAATATTCTTTGCTCCGCAGCCGGCAGGTTTCCGGCAATCATATCACCTTTTTCTTGCATGTTTACAAACGTCAGGATATTCATGGCTTCCTGCCTTAGCTTAGCCTCTTCCTCTCGATAACTTTTGTTCCAAAAAAATGATCCGAACAAACTGCTTTTTGAGTAAAGGTGTCTTCCATGAATGATGTTCTCGATCGCAGTTAAGTTGGGAAACAGACTTGTCAGTTGAAATGTTCGGGTCACTCCTCTTTTAGCAATTTGATGTGGTTTCAAACCTGTCAGTAGCCCTTCTTTGTAAATTGCGCTTCCTGCCGTGGGCTTCAAAAAACCCGTGATAACGTTGAGCATCGTAGTCTTACCGGAGCCATTCGGTCCAATCAGACCAAGTATCTCACCCTGCTGAACATTAAGTGCCACATCATTGAGTGCCCTCAATCGCCCAAAATCTTTTGTCAGTCCTTCGATTCTCAGAATGGTCATGACATGATCTCCATTACTGGAGTTTATCCAAAGTGACCTCTTGTTCGGTTATATGGCCTCTCGATTTTTCATCTCGAATCATAGCTTTTGGGATGGGAAAGCTCGACTCCAGAGTGCTACCAATCCGGGATATATACCCCCTGGTAAAAATATGATGCAAAGAAGGAAAAATATGCCAAGTAACACTGGACGAAACTGCTCAACTACACGTAGCCACTCAGGCACTAATACGAAAACAGCAGCCCCGATCACGGGACCTAATATGGTACCTTTCCCTCCCACAATGACCATGATAAGCATCATGAAAACATAATCCATGCCGAGCAAGTTGGGAGTGATAAAGCGCACAAAATGAGCAAATGCAGCACCAGAAAGCCCAGCCAAAGCGGCTGATAAAGCGAATGCTAAGGTGCCGTACCAGAGAGGATCAACTCCTATAGAACTTGCCAGGCTCTCATTTTCACGGAAAGCAATAACCGCTCTTCCGAATCTACATTGTAGCAACCGCCGAATCAAGTAGATCGTAAGGAACAGACAGGCTAATACCAGGTAGTAATACGAAAAAGGAGATTTAAACTCGATCTTGGGAAGCCAAGGAATGGCTATGACTGGATGTGGAATTCTTGATATCCCTGAGAAACCGCGTGTGAGGTTATACCAGTTGGCACAAAGCAGCCATAATGCCAGTCCAAAGCCAAACGTAACGATAGCAAAAGGCACCCCCCTGGTTCGGCTCAGGGAGATATAACCAATGAAAAAGCCAAGAATCCCAACGAATACAATGGCTGTTAGGCCGCTCAGCCATACTGACAAACCCAACCTTAAACTTAATAGTGCTGAAGTGTAAGCTCCTATCCCAAAGAACGCTGCGTGCCCCATGCTAATCTGTCCCATGTAACCTATAATAATGTCCAAACCGAGAGCTAACACCGCGAAAATGCAGGTCATCACTAAAAGATGGCCGAAGTAGTCACCCGTCAAAATGAATGGAAGCAAAATGGCAACAATTAAAAGTGTTAGAGGGACTAAGTGCTTACGTAGCAAAAATGGTTACCTCTTTGTAAATAACCCTTCCGGTTTTAAAAGTAGTGAGATGATCATCACTCCGAAAAGGAAACCTTCTTTATGGTACATGGCTACATACTGACCAAATAAAGCCTCTGCGATGCCAGCTAATAATCCGACCCATAGACAACCCAAGACATTACCCATGCCAGCCACCACGACAATAGCAAATCCCTTCAACAGCACATACTGGCCCATTGTTGTGTTTGCCTGCCAGAGTGGTGCAACTAATCCCCCCCCTATCGCTGCCAAAGCCCCAGCGATAACAAATGTAAGGTCATATACCCTTTTCACGTTTATCCCGACAAGGCTTGCTCCTACCATGTGTTGCGAAGTAGCATCGATTTCCTTGCCCATCCTCACCCTCGAGAGAAAGAAATACAACCCCGCTATGACCAAACCTCCTAAACCAAGAGTGACCAAGCTGGCCCCAGTGATACGGACAACACCCAGATTCAGAGTTCCAGAAAGCGGTGGCTCGACAGTCTTGGGGAACGGCCAGATAATGATGCCTGCATTTAAAAGAATATAGCTTACAGCTAAAGTTGATAACAGAGTGCTCAACGGCGAAGCAGTTAACAATGGACGAACTGCTATCCGATTACAAAGAAACCCGAGCCCGGCTCCTAAAAGGGTGGAAGAAATCAGAGCAAGGAAGAAATTCATTCCAAGAAGCCCTTGTAGGGAAACAAGCAACATTGCCCCAAGCATGAAGAACTCGCCATGAGCGATATTGGTCACCTTCAGGACGCCAAAAATCAGATTCAGTCCCAACGCAAAAATGACGTAAGCCACCCCGTTCGTCAATCCATTCCACGTCTGCTGACCAATGACCACCCAATCCATCGATGCACCTTAATGATTTGCTCTACATAGAATATTGCTACAAAAGTTAGCAGTAAAAGCTCTAAAACCTGCCATCCCTTATCCTTTGGAAAAAGGACTCTTTTTTCTCATAAATCCTTCACAAGATGCTCAAGCCCCAGCTTCTCTAACGTCGCAGACAAGGGTTTTCCGGTCTCCGGGTCCCACCCCATCTGTTCATAATAGTTTCGCCGTATGGACTCCCAATGGGGCATAATACCGATCCCTTTTGCCGGACCATCGACCGGTGTGGAACCATATCGAACGGAAGGGGCCTCGATCTCTTTTGTGAGACCGTGCCGGAAATTGAATACGCGGAGCTGATTGATCGTGCGCCGTCCTACATCCATTGCCTCAGGGATCGTAAAATCCCACCCGGTAATGGCGTTCAAACACTCCAAAGTGAGATTGAAGTCGCTCGTGCAAAAGCGGCAAACGCCCAAACAATCTTCAAACTGCCTCCCTCCGTTGAGCTTGGCATTCTGTGTCGACATTTCCAGAGGATCAAATCGGTCTTGGACAGGGGAGAGACCCAATACGCCTGGTTTTGCCAAAGGCCCAGCTGTCTCAATCGTGCCCGTGTTCGAAAGACAGGTGTCAATCAGTTCCATCCAATAACCCCGGTGATCATGTCCTCTGGGGGAGGCCCCCTTAAGTGTATATACTGCACAGCTAAGCGATTCTCCACCAATCGTCTCGGCTGCCCTCTTCACACCCTCAGCAAAAAGTTTTCCACAACCCTCACGATGAGCAATCTTCTTCAACATCGCGGCTGTGGCTTCTGGGTCACCCCACTTCATTTCGATGCCGTCAAGGTCTTTCTTTTTCAAAATTCCCTTTTCATAGCACTCCATGAGCCAGCCGATCAAATAGCCTGTTTCATTACAATCCACTCCCAGATCATCAATTAGATTAGCCAACATGACAGCGGCACCAGGATCCGTTTGATTGATTACCGGACCCATCGCCGCTAAGGCTTCGTACTCCGGCTCCTCTCCGATAAAGCCCTTGTACGGTCCCTCCGTTACTTCCATCGTATTACAATGGCTCATCCGACAGGCCCAGCAAGGGGTAGGCTTGACTTTGAAGTGGCTGCGCAGATATTCACCCTTAAACTTTTCCCACTCTGGGAAAATGTTCGTCGTATAATTTCTGATGGGTAATGCTCCGATGGGTGTAAAAACTTCGAAGGCAAATGCGGTCCCATACTTACCGAGATTAGGATCAGCCTTCACAGCCATTTCAAAAAGCTCTTTTGCTGCAGTGGTCAAACGGGTCGAGTCTGCTACAGGCACCTGCATTTTGCCTCGCTCCACGGATACAGCTTTCAGCTTCTTTGACCCCATCACAGCTCCCAATCCATTATGTGCAACCACATGACCATGATCGCCGACGATAACTGCAAATCGCACAGCTTTCTCCCCACCTGGCCCGATGCTATACACACTGCATCGCTTGCCCAATTCCTGGCGGATGATGTCCTCTGTTTCCCGGGTGTCCTTCCCAATAAGATGTTCTGCATCAAGAAGTTCGACGGTACCGTCATGGATATGGAGGCGAGTCCATTTTTTAGCCTTGCCCTGGATGATGATCCCGTGAAGGCCTGAAAACCGCAAAAAAGCCCCAAAGAACCCGTTTGCCTGAGAAGCGCCCGCCATATTAGTCATGGGGCCCTTACTGATCACTGAAAAAGTTCCCGATCCGGCAACCCTTGTCCCTGCAAGAGGTCCGGTAAACCACATCATTCTGTTTTCCGGATCGGACCACTCAACCCCGGGCGGAACTTCTTCATAGAGATACTTAGCTCCAAGTCCTGTGCCCCCAACATATTTCCTTACTGTTTCATGACCGATCTCCTCTGCCTCTATCCGACCTTTGCCGAGATCAACTCGGAGAATCTTCATCGAGTATGGATTAACTGTTTTCATGCTCACGCCTCCTCTGAATAGAAAGGGATATTATTATTGACCTTTGAATATTTAAGATGTCAACCTATTATTATAATATTATAATCTTGTCAAGTTTTTTTAGGAGATTTCTGAAAAAACCAGAAATCTCTGTAATCAATAGCATAGAGAAAAGGACCCTTCGCCCAGAGCGCCGGTCCATAGACCCGGATTAGGGTAATTTACCCAAGCTTGTTAATTTGTTGGCCACCTCCTTGAGACCCAATTCTTCCAATTTTCCTCTTGTCGGTCTCCCGGTCTTAACATCCCAACCCCGTAGCTCATAATACTTATCTTTAAGTCTTTCGAACTTAACCCTATCTATCGGTCCATTTTGAAGTCCGCGAGAAACCCCTCCGGGGCAGGTGATCGATTTCTCGAAATAGGGCTCATTCAAAGTATCATCCTCTCTGGTGCGATTTTCTCTCCTCACCATGACCGCTCTACGTAAATTCCAGATTCTTTCGCCCGTGTGAGCTAATTGCTCTGGATTCATATTGATTCCCGTGATCGCTGAGAATATGCTGCTTTCAAAAATTCTGATATCCATCTCAGGAGGATGATAGAAATTTGATAAATCAGTCCAGAATTCGCATAGGGTCAAAGAATTTTTCAGACATTGGTGTTCCTGAACCCATTTGGTGACTATCTCGACCTTCTCGTAAGATGTCTTGGTTAAATCACGGATCTGGTAGCTGCTATAAGGAGGAAATCCAAAGTGCTCCATCACCTCTGGAGAAGGGTCTCTAAATGGGTATCTATATTCATGAGATGATCCGATCGGATTTCTGGTATCCGTAGCCCAATGGAGTGCACTCCCCAAGTCCTCCATGTGGTGGTATGCGTAACCACGGGCGGTGTATAATTCTTTCTGCAAATTCATCAGTCCTTTCCCATTCGATAATCTCTCTTTGAAGTAGTCTGTAAACCTCGGTGTTCCTTGAGAGTAGGGGATCTCTCCGTTAGCAACTTTATGAAAAAATACTGAAAGGAATTGGTGATCGGTCGCCTGACCCCCTAACCATTGGGGGGCAGGAAAACCGATATCTTCTTCGATTTCCTTCGTGCTGAGAACACCTGCCTTGTGGGCACGGTATAATAGAACAGGAATCCCACAGGTGATATCAAAACTATTGAGGCCGAGCTTCTGCATCAGGACATTTGCCTCCCAGATATCTTTGGGAGCACTGCAGAACATAGGCGCCCATTGCCAATCCCCACATTTAGCTCCGCTTAACCCTATCTCCGGGATATGATGGATACTGACACATTGTCGTGGACATCCATAGCAACCAATTTGCTTGACATAGTAATTTCTCGCAAATATTTCCTGTGTTTCTTTGGGGGTTGTATAGGGACCCCGGAATCTTCCTACCCAGTCTTCGACCTTCTTGTTCTCCTCGATCATCATTTTTATTAATGGCAGGGACTCATAGGGTCTTGCTACTTTCACTGAACTTGTGCCTTTCACGGCGATCGCTTTTAAATTCTTTGACCCCATGACTGCTCCGAAACCACCCTGTCCAGCGGCAAAATTGGTCTCATTCAAAATGATTGCGATTCGGCTAAGGTTTTCACCTGCTGGCCCTATCACTAAGATCGATGCGTCCACTTCATCAGCTAATAGGGTTTGTTGAGCAAGGAATGTGTCCATCCCCCATACCTTATCCGCTCTCTTAATCCTGACCTCTTCATCTTGTATGGATAGATAAACGGGTTTTTCTGATCTTCCGAGAATAACGATAGTATCATACCCAGCAAATTTCAGTTCTGATGCAAACCTTCCCCCGAAAGATGAGTAGGCGAATAATTCCAGCGGGTAACATTGTGGGGATATCGTGCTGATTAATCCTCTGCCAAATGGACCATAAGTTCCTGTTAACGGGCCCGCCGAAATAATAATAGGATTATTTGGATGAAAAGCCTTCACTTCTGGACATTCTAATTCCCAAAAAATCTTTGTATTGAGTCCAACTCCCCCCATAAATTCTTCCGGTCTGTATTCTGTGGTGGGCACCCTTGTGATTCTTCCATTCGATAAGTCAATAAATAAAATAGTCCCAGCCCACCCAAATTGTTCTCCCATGCGGATGACCTCTCACTTATCTTTCGGTAAGATTAAGGCTTGAAATGGGCAATGCTCGACACATAAAGGTCCCTCTTTTCTGCCCATACATAAATCACATTTGAATGCGACTTTCTTCACAGCGTGAAGCTTTATCCTCGATGGATCAAAAGGACAGGCATCAACGCACAACCCACAGCCATTGCATGCACCTTCATTGATGTATATGACACCGGTCGCCTTGTCTATACATAGAGCCTTGTCTTTGCTCGGGCAAACAAAATAGCAGGCGGGGTCATCGCATTGCGGGCAGGTAATATGGCGATGCTTAGCAGTAAATGGATCTCGAAGGATGTTAGACCTAGCAAACGCTGGCCCCACCATCCCTTCATGCCAGAGAGAACACATGACTTCACACACCCCACACGCAGAGCATAGACCCTGTTGATAAACAATCGCTCCAGATCTTGTGTCCTCCATATCGCTCTCCCTTTTGTAACCTCTAATCCTCCGTGTGAGAGTTTGAGATCCAACCTCCTTTGCATCATTTCCCTAAAGCGTATTTAAAAGCGTTTTCGCCTGCGATGCGTCCGGAACTGACGGCAAAGGTAAATGTGCTTCCGGAAAGATCCAAGCAGTAGGTATCTCCCTGCCACCCTCCAGTATCGCTGCCTGCTGCATAAAGCCCAGGAATGGACTGATCTTGTTTGTCAAGAACCTCCATCCGGTGATTGATCTTGATCCCCCCAACGGTGCCGTGAAAACCCTGATGGCATTTCAGGGCATAGAATGGAGGCTTGCGCACCGGTATAAGAAACTTCGGATTTTTGGCAAAGATCGGATCGTATCGCTGGTCACAGAAACTGTTATACTCGTCGATGGTAGCCTTGAGAACCTGGGGAGCCACCCCCATCCACTTTGCTATCTCCTCCAACGAATCAGATATCTTGATTTCTCCCTTACTCAGTTGTGCTCGGATCTTTTTGTCGAGCTCGGTCATCTTTGTCCCTGTTGGGTATTTGATCCAGCCCCTGCTTACTCCTTCATTGATGAAGATCTGTTTGATTTTCTCATCAAACACATTGTAGCAAATCTTATCTGGTTGCCGGGCCAGAGCATTAGCTGCCTCAGGCCATCTGAAAGAAAGGGATTCATCGACGAACCTCTCTCCCCTCTTGTTAAGCCAGATCGTGTTGGGTTCTACGACAATGGCGGCGATATAAGGAGAGGTGGCGAAACGTGGACCAATGAGTTGTAATAATCCCAGACCCTCCGTCGTCGCCCCTGCACTAACAGCCATGCGCAGCCCGTCTCCTACGTTGATGGGCATGCCGAACTGAATGAGATCCTCTGAAAAGGCCGGACAATATTTTTTCATCAATTCCTTGTTCCCTGCATATCCGCCTGTGGCGATGATGACGCTCTTGCAGGGGATCATCATCTCCTTTTGTTTTGTCATCACCAGAACGCCTGTTACCTCTCGCTTCTTATTCATCGATATCTTCCTTGCCATTGTTTGATAGAAGAATTGCACTCCAAGATCTTTACACTCCTTCGCTAAAGTTTTGATCATGAAAGCCCCACTGCCTTTCATAATCTGAAAGGCCCTGGGAACCTGATTGGGAAAGTAATTAGGCATGTTTTCAAATTCGATCCCTTTCCCTTCCAACCACCGAATCGTATCTCCTGACAAATTAATAAAGGCCCGGACAATTCGAGGATCCGCTTTCCAGTGGGCATAGCCCATGGCGAGCTTAAAAGCAAAATCCCTCGGTATGTCGATCTTCATTCTCTTCTGGAAAGGAGTTTCAGCGCCAAACATCACATTTGCCAGGGCTGTATTGCCACCCAGGAGGCGTCGTTTTTCAATCACGACGACTCTGCCCCCTTTTCCTGCCGCTGTGACCGCGGCAGCGAGTCCTGCCCCGCCACCGCCAATGACAATAATTTGAGGTTCAATGCTTCCAAACTTCGGGGTTTTAAATGATTTCATAACTATCATTCCTTACGGATTAAATTATCCCAAAAAATTTTTACCCCTCATTAATCTGGTTCCTCTCTGAGTATCTCTTTAGGGATTCTTTTGAAGAATTTCACGGATACGACGACTAAAATGATAGCGGATAGAAGAAAAGCAATGGTAATGGGTCGGTGAAAAAAGATCAGTGGCCCCCCCATGGAGAGTGATTGCCGAAGCGAAAACTCTACCATATCCCCCAGAATAAACCCCACCAGGAGGGGAGCTTGAGGCCAACTGTTTTTTCTCATGACATAGCCTAAAACGCCTCCCCCGAGGGCGATCCAGACATCAAACATGGCATTACGGGAAGAGTAGGCCCCAACGATACAAATTGCAAGAATGGTTGGTGCTAAATATTTATAAGGGATCGTACTGACCCGTGCCCAAAGTCCAACGAGAGGTAAATTAAGAATCAACAACATCACATTGCCAATATACATGCTTCCGATCACCGTCCAGACAAACTCCTTATTCTGGATAAAAAAGACAGGGCCCGGTTTTAACCCATACAACATTAAAGCGGCTAGGATAATGGCATTCACAGGGTTAGTTGGGATGCCAAGACACATGAGGGGAACAAATCCAGCCTGGGCCGTCGCATTGTTGGCAGCCTCAGGCCCTGCGACGCCCTCAATGACACCTGTCCCGAATTTCTCAGGATATTTAGAAATCTTTTTCTCCATATCATAAGCTAAAAAAGAAGAGACAATCGGACTTAATCCGGGTAAAAACCCTAAAGGAAAACCCAACCCCGTTGCTCGAAGACTTGCCAACAATCCTTTCTTCAGTTCCTTTCCGCGTGGCATCATCTTGCCAAGTTTCCCCTCATAAATCTTGGCAATGCCTGCTTCTGCACTTACCAAGATTTCTCCAATGCCATAAATTCCGATCGTCAACGAAACGAGGTCTAATCCTCTCATCAACTCAGTGACGCCAAAGCCAAACCGTGTGATCCCAGTCACTGGATCTAAACCGATACCAGTAAGAAGAATACCTGCTAAGCCCGCCCCTAATCCTTTAATCAGAGAAGCCCCGGAGAGACTAACAATCAGGGTGAGACTTAAAACTAATAACCCGAAATATTCTGGAGGTCCAAATTTTAAGGCAAATTTCGCAATTCCTGGACCAATAAAAGAAAGAGCAAAAGTCGCCAGAGTCCCGGCGATAAAGGATCCCACCGCAGCCATCCATAATGCCTCTCCTCCTCGACCCTGCTTCGTCATCGCAAATCCATCCCAGCTGGTGGCTACAGAGGCAGCCTCCCCTGGAATATTGACTAATATACTCGTCGTAGATCCTCCATACATCGCCCCATAAGCTAATCCAGCCAACATGATGATCGATCCCGTGGGATCAAGATACATGGTCATTGGCAACAATATCGATAAGGTCGCAGCAGGCCCTAATCCAGGTAAAACGCCTACCAATGTTCCCAATGAACAGCCGAGGAAACAGTAAAGCAGATTATAGAGGGTGAGTGAATTGATGATTCCATGAATCAGATCCATTTTGTTTATCCCGTCAGAAATACTATTCCGTGGTTATTTTAGGACAAACCTTAATTAGAAAATAGAGTTCTCGTTTAATGGCCACGGTAACGACGCCCGCCCTGTACCATAGTTAACAACTTACAACTGAACACTGGACCTCCTTTGACGTAAAGACTATCAATAATAAATAGGTCTGGCATGAAAGGTACAGGGCCCGTATCGTCATTCGATTACGTCCTTCGTCTTAAGAATCCACGTAACCGTTTAACCCTAAACGAAACGGGCTTCGTAGCCGTAACCTTAACCGAAACACACAAGATATTTTAA
>Ga0256868_10000946_pt1 | contig 16358 bp, 15 predicted proteins | sample RVTome_13_FD_187341 | JGI IMG/M metagenome (GOLD analysis project Ga0256868, IMG submission 187341) | Soil microbial communities from uranium-contaminated site in the Upper Colorado River Basin, Wyoming, United States - RVT92D227 HiSeq ...
TCACCCTGTTTTTTGTCATGGTGGTTTCTTTCTTGATCATCTACCTGGCGCCTGGCAAGCCGAGCCAAGTGGACCCTTTGAATCCCAAGTTCACCCCGGAGATGGTAGAGAGGTTTCGCAAGGCATTCCATCTGGATGAACCGCTCCACGTCCAATTCGTTTACTTCTATCGTGATCTCTTCACGGGAAAGAGCATATCCTGGAAGGACAATGAGCCGGTGCTAAAAAAGATATGGGGGCGATTCCTCAACAGTCTCTCTCTCTTTATCGTGGCTACCATACTGACCTGGACCTTGGCCTTCCCCATCGGGGTGCGTTCAGCCATCTTCCGCGGTGGCGTCTATGACCGTTTAGCCACCTTTTTCTCCTATCTCTTGTATTCCATTCCTGGTTTCTTTTTTGCATATATTCTCATCCTTTTAGTAGTCAATGCCTTCCATGTCCCGGTCATCGGCATGAAGACCTTTGGGTTCACGCATGTCTCCATGCTCCGCGCCACCATGGACCGGGTCTGGCATCTTTTGCTGCCTGCCATGCTGGAGGCCACCGTAGGCATTGCCGTGCTCTCCCGATATGTCCGTAGTCAGATGCTGGAGGTCGAAGGCCAGGATTACGTGCGCACGGCACGGGCCAAAGGTCTTCCTGCTGAACAGGTCCATTACAAGCATGCCTTGCGCAACGCCTTGCTCCCCTTTGTCACGATGTTCGGCCTCATGTTGCCGGGCATGATCGGAGGCTCCGTCATCATAGAATCCATCTTTTCCTGGCCCGGTATCGGAAGGATGGCATACGAGGCCATCCTGGCTCGCGACTACCCCATAATCATTTCGATAAACTTTATCTCTGCGGTGCTGGTGCTGATCGGCACCTTTGTCTCTGACGTCCTCTACATGGTGGTGGACCCAAGGATCAGGCTGTGAGAGAAATAGATAATAAGGAGCTCCAGAGAGACACTGGGACGCAGGAGGGACCCCGTGCCCCGAGAGAATCTCGGTGGCAGGTGTCCTGGCGGCTTCTCAAGAAAAACAGACTTGCCTTTTTCGGACTTGCCATCTTTGTAGCCTTCTTCTTTGTTGCCTTTGCCGGGCTCCTGCTCACCTCCGGCCCCCGGCCGCTCTTTGATCCTGCCATAGTCAGGCTTCAGGAAAAACTGCGTCCGCCCTTCTCTCAGCCCCATCTTGCGAATCTCCGCCCGGAGGAGATCCCTACCCTGGGGATCTATCTATTCGGCACCGATGACCTGGGCAGAGATGTCTTTTCAAGGATGCTGCAGGGTGCGTGGGTCTCTCTGACCGTGGGATTTGTGGCAGTAGGGATCGCAGTCCTGATCGGCATCGTGATGGGAGGGATATCGGGCTATTTTGGCAGAAACCCCGTGAGAATCGAGCACATCCTCTTGGCAAGTATGGCCTCTCTGGGCGCCGGATTGCTGATGGCTGGCGCCGCCTTTCCCGGTGGGGTCGTGCTCGTCATAGCAGGTGCCTCTATCCTCTTTTCCCTGTGGCGTAAAAAATGGTCAGCCGGACAATCTGCTTCACGGTGGCTGAGACTGCTCCACCGAGACACTATTTCTCTCGATACCTTAATCATGAGAATCGTCGATATCATGCTCTGCTTCCCCGTCTTCTTCCTGATACTGACCGTCGTAGCCCTGCTGCCTGCCAGTATGTACAACATCATGGTGGTGATCGGGCTGACGAGCTGGATGGGCACGACGCGCTTTGTCCGGGCCGAATTGCTCTCGCTCCGAGAGCAGGACTTTGTGACGGCGGCGAAGGCCCTCGGGGTCGGCGACTGGCGGATCATATTTCGTCATATGATCCCTAATGCCATGGCGCCGGTGCTGGTTTCAGCCACCATCGGTATTGCGAGCGCGATCCTCATCGAGGCCGGCCTCAGCTTTCTTGGCTTTGGCGTACCCCCTCCCCATGCGACGTGGGGCAACATCCTCTCCGACGGCAAGCGCTTTATATTCGATGCCCCCTGGCTGACCTTTATCCCGGGGTTTGCCATCCTGATCGTGGTCCTCGCCTTCAATCTCTTCGGCGAGGGGCTACGGGACATATTAAACCCTAAACTGAGAGAAAGATACTGATGCTCTCTGTACAGAACTTATCGGTCTATTTCATCGGCAACGGCAGGATCGCCCGGGCAGTGGATGGGGTGAGCTATGAAGTCCGTAACGGCGAAACCGTTTGCCTGGTGGGAGAGTCGGGCTGTGGCAAGACCGTATCAGCACTGACCATCCTGGGCATTATTCCTCAGCCCCCGGCCCGGATCATGGGAGGCAAGATCATCTTCGACAATCAAAACCTCCTGGATCTTGGTGAAAAAGAGATGGAGAAAATTCGCGGAAATCGCATCGCCATGGTCTTCCAGGAGCCCATGACCTCCCTCAATCCCGTCTTTACCGTCGGCGACCAGATCCGGGAGACCATCATGATCCATGAACGGGTGAGCAAAAAAGACCTGCACGCAAGATGTGTGCAGCTCCTGAGAGATGTCGGCATACCATCGCCCGAGGAGCGCCTGAAGGATTATCCCCATCAGTTGAGCGGCGGTCAAAGACAGAGGATTATGATCGCCATGGCCTTGGCATGCAACCCCGATCTTTTGATAGCTGATGAGCCGACGACGGCCCTCGACGTCACCATTCAGGCGCAAATACTCAACCTCTTTCACGAGCTGCAGCGCAAAGGCCAGATGTCCCTTCTGTATATCACGCATGACCTCGGCGTCGTTGCCACTATTGCCGACCGCATCTACGTGATGTATGCGGGGATCATTGTGGAACAGGGAGATGCCGCGCCCATCTTCCATGACCCTCACCATCCCTATACCCAGGGGCTCCTCGCATCACTCCCGAATCGCTCGAAACGGGGGGGCACGCTCCACAGTATCCCCGGCACGGTGCCGGATCCCGCATACAAACCGGCCGGCTGTCCCTTCCATCCCCGATGCCCGTTTGTCATTGAGAGCTGCAAAACCGAATTCCCCAGGATGTGTGATTACGGAGGGGGACACGTGAGCCGCTGTCCCGTCTTATATGAACGAGCGTAGCCCCGCCATGAAGCAGATTGATTCTGCTGATAATGCCCTGCTGAAGGTGGAAGGGCTGAAAAAATACTTCCCGGTGCGCAGGGGTTTCTTTCAGGGGGTCATCGGTTGGATCAAGGCCGTTGATGGCGTGGCATTTGAGATTTATCGGGGCAAGACCTTGGGCTTGGTGGGAGAGAGCGGATGCGGCAAGTCGACCATCGCGCGGCTCATCCTGCGGCTTCTGGCGCCGGATGAGGGAAGGATCATCTATAAAGGTGAAGATATCAGCGACATATCCGATGACGAGATGAAGCCTTTGCGCAAGGAGATGCAGATCATCTTCCAGGATCCCTATGGTTCGCTCAACCCCCGCATGACCGTCGGACAATCCATTGAAGAGGGGCTTCGCACCATTGGTATAAAAAGACAGAGAGAACGAAAAGAAAAAGTGGCCCGGCTCCTGGAGATGGTACGAATGAAGCCTGACGCGGCTGATTTGTATCCCCACCAGTTCAGCGGCGGGCAGAGACAGCGGATAGGCATTGCGCGCGCCCTGAGCGTTAATCCTTCTTTGATCATCTGTGACGAGCCGGTGTCGGCGCTTGATGTATCCATACAGTCCCAGATCATCAATCTCCTTAAGGAGCTACAAAATACCCTGGGAGTGAGCTACCTTTTTATCTCCCATGACCTTAATGTCGTCGGCTATCTCAGTGATGCGGTTGCAGTGATGTACCTTGGTCATATCATGGAGTACGCTCCAGCCGAGCTGTTGTACGACAACCCCCTCCACCCCTATACCCTCGCGTTACTCTCTGCCATGCCTGCTCCCGAACCAGGTGAAAGGCATCCCTTGCCCGCCCTTGTCGGCGATGTCCCGAGCCCCTTTAACCCCCCTCCGGGTTGTAAGTTTCAAGGGAGGTGTCCCCTTGTGGAAGATCGCTGCCGACAAGGTGAGATCAAGATATACGAGGTGGGCGATGGCCACTTCGTCAGATGTTGGAAGGTAATTTAGAAAAAAGACAGCGGGGAACCTTGGATTCCCGGATCGAACCCTAGGGCATCCTCCGATAGCGGAAGATGAAGTCCAAGCCGGACCAGACAGTCAGCACGAGCGCGATCCAGATCAGGATCGTCCCGATCAGCTGGATAGGGAGGGCAAAATAAGGATAGTGAAGGATGAGGAAGTTGGTGGCAGTGAGTTGTACTAAGGCCTTCAGCTTGCCGGTCCAGTTGGCTGCGATGACTACCCCGTTTGCCGCAGACACCCCCCTGAGGGTGGTCACCACCATCTCCCTACCGATGATCACGGCCACTATCCAGGCACTCACCCGACCGAGGGGGATCAGCATGATGAGGGCGGTGCAGACCAGGAGCTTGTCGGCCAGGGGGTCGAGGAGTTTACCCATATTGCTGACCATGTTTCCCCGGCGGGCTAGATAGCCGTCAAGCCCATCGCTGATAGCTGCCAGCAGAAAGACAAAAGCGGCGATAAAGCTCGGCCCTCTCTCGGGAAAGAACAAAAGCAAGAGGGCGACAATAGGTATAGCCCCTATACGGAAGAGGGTAAGTTTATTGGAGAGATTCCAGAAGCCTCCCGTCTGCGCCGTCATGGTGTTGCCACGTTACCTGCCGGCGATTTCTTTTTATATTCCTTGTAATATCGCAAGACCTCGGCAACGTAGCTCTTCGTCTCTCTGTAGTTGGGAACACCATTGACCTGAGCGACGGTGGTCTCCCCGGCGTTGTAGGCGGCCAGGGAAAGCCTCAGATCGTAATTGAAGCGATCCAAGAGGTACTTCAGGTACTTCACCCCGCCTTTGATATTTTCATGGGGATCGAAGGGGTTGGCGACATTGAGCTTTTTGGAGGTCTCCGGCATGAGCTGCATCAATCCCTCCGCCCCCTTGGACGAGATGGCGTAGGGGTCGAAGCATGATTCGGCCCTGATGACCGCCTTTACCAGGGCAAAATCGATTCCATGCAGGCCGCAGGACTCGCTGATGAGGTGATCGTATTTATCAGTGTCGGGCTTGGCGATTTTTTCTACTTCTGCGGGGGTGCCGGCGCGTTCTTTCATATAGACGCGGTAACGGTTGTGGGTAGGGGCGTTGGAAAAGTGCATCACCCCTTCCTTGTCTACGTAGAGGAAGATATCGGCCAGGGCAGGTGTGGGTGCCATCGCTGCGAAAAGCAAAATCCCTACTATGGCGGTAAAGCGCACTGCTTTCCCTCCCATGCACCTGATTTGACTCAAAAATTACATCTTCTTTTTACACTTTTCAGGGAGTAAAGTCAAGAGGAAAAATCGTACCACTTGAGTGGAAAGGGGGGTGCCGGATTATGAGGGGGCATTTCCCGCACGAGCAAGCCCCTACATGAAGCGTTCGAACCGCTCCTTCTTTGCCTTGCATACGGGGCACTGCTCCGGCGGCTCTTCCCTGGCGCATAAATAGCCGCACACCTTGCAGCGCCACACCGGGTAAGCGAGCGCGGCTTCGCCTACTGCAACCGGCTGCGGTGGTCGGCTCTCCTTCATCCGCTTCCTCTCCGTAGCAGGAGGGCGTCTCTCCGGTATCGCTTGAGCTGCCCGTTCTCCTCGGAGGATCGCTCCTGATACGTAGAGGGCACAGTAACACGATCCATAGTCAGTCAGATCCGGATCGCGATAGTCGCAGGGGCAGATAATGTCGAGGTCATCCGCTTTGATCCCCGAAGCCAGGCGGCAGGGGCACGCTCCGTAGCCATATCTCCCCTCGTTTGCCAAGAGGCCCCGGATCAAATCCTTGGTGAAGGCGACGTCGGGATGCAGATGATATCCGCCTGATTCCGTCTCGCGCTGGAGTCGCTGATACGCGGCATCCACCTTTGCTTCGGATATCTCTCTAGCCGCCATCGGTCAACAACCCCCTAATCTCCTGTTCCTTGAAGCCGACGATGCATTTGTTGTTGTCGATCACCAGCGTCGGGAATGTGCACTCCGGGTTCCATTTGGTTATTTCTGAAACGACCTCCGCTTGGTCGTCATCGGCGAGCAGATCAACATCCACATAGTGATAGTCGGCCTCCAAATCATCGAGCAGGCCCTTTGTCTTCTTGCACCATCCGCAGGTGCTGAGGGCGTAGAGGGTGATATTCTTCTTTTTCTTGCCTTTCACGTGTTTCATGTGTTTCTCGACCGGCATCTTTCCGACCTCCTCCAAGGCTAGACTGTGCTCCCGTTAAGTCGATAAGGATTCATTGCTCCCCATCGTCTCGTATGACACTATGACACAGAATTCGCATGACAATGACACTATCACAATAACCATTGGCGGACAACAATCAACCCCCTGCTCGCGCAGGCCTTGATTTTTAGCTGGATCTCTGCTATGAAATAGATCTCAATCTGATGGCATAGCAAAGGGGAAGGGATATGGATGATCTAGCCAAACAGCTGCCGAAGATGACTATCAAGGAGCTCCGGGATATGGCCAAGGAGCTGGGGGCCGAGGGCGTAAGCGGCATGAAGAAGGATGATCTCCTGGAATTCATCCGCAAGGCCAAGGGGATCACCGAGAAAAAGCCCCACAAGGTCGCCTCAAAAAAGGCGAAGAAGGACCTCAACATCAAGGAGCTCAAGAAGGGCATCGTCTCCCTTAAGACCAAGCGGGCAGAGGCCCTGCAAAAAGGCGACAAGCGGATGGCCACTATCTACAAGCGCCAGATCAGCAGGCTGAAAAAGAGGACCCGCAAGATCGTCAAGCCCGCTGCGGGAACAGGCGGATGAAAAAAATAGCCCCCTCCATCCTCTCCGCCGATTTGGCCTGCCTTGCCGATGAAGTCAAGCAGGTGATCGAGGCCGGGGCCGACTGGATCCACGTCGATGTGATGGACGGGCACTTCGTCCCCAACATCACCATCGGCCCGGTAGTGATCAAGGCCCTGAAAAAGGTGGTAAGCATCCCGCTGGATGTCCACCTCATGATCGAGAACGCCGATCAGTACCTCGATGCCTTCATCGAGGCCGGCGCAGATATCCTCACCGTCCAGGCGGAGGCTTGTACCCATTTGCACCGGACCGTGCACGCCATCAAGGAAAGGGGAATCCGGCCCGGGGTGGCACTCAATCCCGCGACGCCACTGGAGAGCCTCGCCTATATCCTGCCCGATATCGACCTGGTGATGATCATGACGGTCAACCCGGGCTTCGGGGGGCAGGAGTTCATCCCTACGATGCTCTCCAAGATCCAGCAATTGAAGCGTTTTATCAGCGAGCGAAAGCTGAAGGTCGAGATCGAGGTGGACGGCGGGATCAAGGTAGAAAACATCCGGGAGGTGGCGCGCCGCGGGGGGGATATCTTTGTCGCGGGCTCGGGGATCTTCGGCACCCGCGACCGCAAAGAGATTATCAAGAAGATGCGGAAAGAAATCGGAGCGTGAAACTCCTGCGCTACCGGAGGGGGCAGCGTGGTTAGTTTAAAAATTACTCCCTCCCCCTTGATGGGGGAGGATTGAGGTGGGGGTGAAAATGTACTCTTGTCTCCCCCTCCCCCAACCCCTCCCACGAGGGGAGGGGAATTTTTTCTAGCAGAGGCATTCTGACGTATTTTTATAACCATAGAAGAGTTGACACCTCTTCTGCCCTCTCATACAATACTTATCGTGGCGGTGTAGCTCAGATGGTTAGAGCATGCGGCTCATATCCGCAGTGTCCGGGGTTCAATTCCCTGCACCGCCACCAATAATTTGCATTACCTAAGCCACCCGCTTAGCAATAGTTACCCTCTCTCGTGCTAATTCCGTGCTGATTTCCCGATAAAAAAGTGCCAGTGAACGTTTTAAAACGTTCACTGGCACTTTCTAAGCTTTTGATATCCTTTTGTCAAATCACCTCGGATTCCTTGGCTGGTATTTCATAAAGAACAAGATCGATTGCCCGATCGCCTATCCTTATCCCAGTATGGCCTTCAGATCCGCATCCGGCGTGGAGATCGGTTTGATGTCGTAGTTCTTCACGAGGACGTCGAGGACGTTGGGCGTAAGGAACGCCGGTAAAGACGGCCCCAGACGGATGTTCTTGATGCCGAGGTAGAGCAGCGTCAGGAGTATGACCACCGCCTTCTGCTCGTACCAGGAGAGCACCATAGAGAGCGGCAGCTCATTGACGCCCACGCCGAAGGCATTCGCAAGGGCGACGGCGATCTGGATCGCCGAATAGGCGTCGTTGCACTGCCCCACATCGAGCAGCCGCGGGATGCCGCCGATGGCGCCAAGGTCTTTATCGAAGAAGCGGAACTTGCCGCACGCAAGGGTCAGGACGACACAATCTTGGGGGACTTTTTCCACGAACTCCGTGTAGTAGTTTCTCCCCGGTTTCGCGCCGTCGCAGCCGGCGACGAGGAAGAAGTGCCTGATCTGCTTGTTTTTCACGGCGTCGATGATCGCTCCGGCGGCGCCCATGACGGCGTCACGGACAAAGCCTACCGTGACCGACTTTCCGTTTGCGTCTGCGGGAAAACCGGGAAGCGCCAGGGCCCTGTCGGTGATTGGCTTAAAGTCGTAGTCCTTGATGTGCGTCACGCCGGGCCACCCCACCGTGCCGGAGGTAAAGATGTTCGCCTTGTAGGAATCGAGCGGCCTCTGGATGCAGTTGGTGGTCATGAGGATCGCCCCGGGGAAGGCGGCAAACTCCTTGTGCTGGTTCTGCCAGGCGGTGCCGTAGTGGCCGTAGAAGTGGCTGTATTTCTTGAGCAGGGGGTACCCGTGGGCAGGGAGCATCTCGCCGTGGGTATAGACGTTGATCCCCTTTCCTTCCGTCTGTTTCAGCAGCTCCTCAAGGTCTTTCAGGTCATGGCCGGAGATGAGGATCGCCTTTCCCTTTTTCGCACCGAGCGGGACCTTGACAGGCACGGGATGGCCGTAGGCCCCGGTATTGCCCGCGTCGAGGAGCTCCATCGTCTTGAGGTTCACCTCGCCGCATTTGAGGACCAGGCCGAGCCAGAAGTTGAGATCGCCCTTGTTCTCCAGGATGGCCTTGAGCGCCTCCTGTGTATAGGCATAGACGGCTTCGTCCTCCTGGCCGAGTATCTGCGCGTGGTAGGCATAGGCCGCCAGGCCCTTGAGGCCGAAGAGAAGGGTATGGACGAGCGAGTTGAGATCGGCATTTTCATGAGCCGTCTCCTTGAGCCCTGCTGTCTGCCCCTCCCTGACGAGCCCCTCGATAGAGGATTCCGGCGTGATGACTTCCTTGCCGGCAAGGAAGCCCGTGCTGCCCCCCTTTGCCTTGATCTTGTCGATAAGCGCGTTGCGCGCCGCCACGGTTCGCTCGATCATCTCCTTGAGCCTCGCGGGATCGAAATCGACGTTGGTCAGGGTATGGAAAAGCCCTTCGATAGTCAGGAGATTTACGTCCTTGTCGCTGATACCTGCCTTACGCCCCTCCACCGCATAGTAGGCAAGCTCCTCAAGGGCGTAGACGAGCAGGTCCTGCAGAGCCGCCACATCCGGCTGTTTTCCGCACACGCCGACATTCGTGCAACCGCCGTCTTTTCCTGTTTGTTCACATTGATAACAGAACATATGTCCCTCCTAGGATTTATTTTGTTATATGTTTCATTTATAAAACAAGAGGGATATATTTGCCTTGACCTAAGTCAACAAGGCAAAAAAAACTTACAGACAAAAGGCCGTCTCACGAGGCACTTCCGTCGATCGCATACGCTCCGGCTCAACTTGCCGGTGTGCCTGCCGAGAAACCTACTTCGTCATCTCATGCTGATTCCGTGCTATTTCACGGCCTCTCCCTGGCCGGGTATGGCGCGGTAGATGCAATAGACCTTGGTCAGGGTGTGCTCACTGTAGTGTCCCGCCTCGCAGCGTTTTTCGCCCACATAATCCAGTGTTATCGCTTTCATTTGCTCCTTGTCTTTCCAGCTCACGAATATCGCGCTGTGCGTGATCCCCGCCTGCGGGCGATAGTCAAAGTTGATGTGCATGATCCAATCGCCCGGCTGTATCATGTCCATGTCCTCCAGATACGGACCTTTCTCATTCTCTGTGCGCCCGAAAATAGCAGTCCGCAGCTTTCCCTGATAGCCCGCGCAGTTGTAAACGGCATTCACGAAGTCCCAGCACGCGCCCTTCCGCCGCGTGCCGCTGTCCACTATCTTATCGCCTATATCAAGGACCCTCTCGCCGGGAGTACCCTTGGGCTGGTAGGCAGGGCAGACACTCTGGTGATTGTCATTCCAGGCAAGGCAGGGTTTCTGGTCGGTGTTCTCGTCCGCGAAACAGACGCTAAGGAACAGGAACGTCATCAAACAAGCGCTCATGAGCGTTCTCATGATACAGCCCCCCGAAGTATGAAATTTCAAACGAAAATTACGATATAGCATATCCTCCCAAACTTGATTTTTAAAGGATTCTTTTCTTTCCAACGTGCCGTAGATATGGTATAATAAACTTCTTCCAAGAACAAACCGGAATGTCACATATTAATGGTACGTCTAATAAATGTTAGGTGCAGAGCAAGGAGGATACAATGAGTTTGATGGACATTGCAGCCCAGGCGGGTACGACGAGTGAAAACGTTCAGAAGTTGATTCAGGCAGGGGAAGGCTCTCCAAGTCTGGCAGGCCGGATCGGAACGACCTCGGCGAATATCACCGCCTTCATATCTGGCAGCGCTTACGCGGCCATCGCCCAGGCACTGGGAACGACGACCAGCGATGCGCAACTACTTCGTGACATGATTGGAAGAGAGGGGGCAATCGGGCTCATTCTGGGGCTCGCCTCTGGGATTGGGTTTGCAGAGAAGAAAAGTAGATGACACCCGGCGCCTGCCGAGAAACCTCATTCGCCATCTTGCGCTGATTTCCCGATAAAAAAGTGCCAGTGAACGTTTTAAAACGTTCACTGGCACTTTTTAAGCTTTTAACATCCTTTCGTCAAATCATCAAGACTGGATCGCCGCACCGTATCTTCACGGATTATTCGAACGCAAAGTCCTTCTCGTAAAAGACCCGCAGGCAGGCATCGACGACATCGGGATCATAAAGCTCGCCCTTGTTGTGCAAGATTTCCTCCAGCGCCATTCCTATGCCTTGGGCCGGCCTATAGGGTCGGTGCGAGGCCATGGCCTCGATCACATCGGCGACTGCCAAGATCCTCGCCTCCAGCATGATCTGATCACCGGACAGTTCCTGAGGATAGCCGGTGCCGTCCATCAATTCGTGATGTTGCAGGACGATTGTGGCAACGGGCTGGGCAAATTCGATCCCCGCTAATATATCATGACCTATTTGGGGATGGGCCTCAATAATATTGAACTCGGGCTCGCTTAAACGGGTGGGCTTGACGAGGATTTCCGTGGGGATATTGATCTTACCGATATCATGAACGATAGCTGCCAGGCGGAGCCACTCGCGTTGCTCCTCGGGAAGGGCCATTTCCGCGGCAATGGCGCAGGCAAGCGTCGTCACCCGCTTTTGGTGGCCAGCGGTAAAGGGATCCCGTATCTCGCTGACCGTAGCGATGGCAGCAATCGTCTTCTCCAGGTTTTTTTTCATTCTGACGAGGCCCTTCTTGAGCTGCTGCTCCGAACGGGCGCGCAAGGTGATCTCTTCCTGCAACTGTCTGTTCGCCTGGATAAGCTCGGCCGTGCGCATTCGCACCTGTAGTTCCAGGCTGTTGTAGGCGTCTAACACTTCCTTCTCAGCCAGGCCGAGTCTGCGCGCAAGCCGCAGAATGGAATAGGCAATGGGCGGGGCCACACACGTAGGGATAATGACGGAGGAGAGGATACCAACAGGTGTGATTTCACCTAAAATAGTGCCGATGCAGAAATACAACACCAATGAGGAAAAAATGGATAACAATGCGGCTATGATCGTCGCCTTGACGATGCCGAAGCGCCGCAAAAAGTTGCGAAATATTATGCCACCTTTTATCCTCGATGAAGCATCACCAAACATTCAACCGCTCCAAGCTCGGATTCATCACCAATGAGCCATTACTCATACAAGATAGACCAAAAACCGGTACTATACCTTATAAAATATTGCAATAAACATGCCGAATATCGGGCCAGAGATGGCATGCAGCCACCGGTTGCAGCTTGCAACGGGATCAAGGCCCATCGTCCTATCGATCCGAGGCCCCCTTGACGTGGGTGCGAAAGAACTCCCACATAAGGTCATTGGCTGAGATCTCTGTAGTCGTACGGCCCAGGAGGAGCCGGGCATGCGGCTGTCCCGGCCAAGTATGCCCTCCCCCGATGATCTTGTACAGGACGATATTCTGGCTATCCCTTCCTGTTCCGTACGTGTACCTGATGACGCTGGTCCCGTCGTTATGCAGGGCCGGCAGCTCTTCCACCCTGGGCGGCTCCTCGGCGCGATTGATGCGCTTCCAGACCTTAATCGTCTCTTCTACCGCTCTATACGAATTTCTTGTGATGCCGCGGGAGCCGCGCCCTCCTTCAAAGGGGACGAATCGATCATCCGTGCCGTGAAAATGGATGATCGGCATGGCCGCATGAATCAAACTGGGATCAATGGTAAGGGTGCCGGCGACCGGGGCAATCGCCGCAATCTGATCCGGTATCTCCGCGGCCAGGCGATAGGCCATCATCGCCCCGTTGGATATGCCGGTGATATAGACCCGGGAGGGATCGATATGGAACTCCCTGATCATATACGCGATGAGCTGGCGGATAAAGGCCGCATCGTCGATGTTGTGCTTTGGGGCGTAACCGCAACAACTGCCTACATTCCACGTCAGAAACCCTTGAAGCCTCCCGCTGCCGTTCGGATAGACAACGACAAAGCCGTATCGCTCCGAGGCCTCGGAGAGCCCGCAAAACCGCTCCATCTTTTTTCCATTAGTGCCGCCGCCATGGAGCGCTATCACGAGCGCGGGGTTGGCGGCTATCAGGTTTTTCGGGCAATGGACGAGAAAGGTACGCGCGGATGGGCCTATGGCAAGGGTATATTGCTTGGTATCGGCATAGTTACGACCTGCGCTGCAAGCGGAGAAAAATATTACCGCCAATACCAGAATAAACCTTTGTGTTAGTGTCATGACCTTGCTTTTCAATGGCAGCGCTCGCTCGTTTATAGAACGAACAGCGAAGAGCACATCATCTTTTTTTCGTTTATAAACTATATAAAGTAATACCCTGGAACGCAAGGAAAAAAGATGAACGCGGATCTAGTTGACTTTGATTTCCTGCTGGGATAATGATATGGGGATCATCAAGCGGGCGAGACTATGAGGATAAAAAAGTATTGTTTTATCATCGCGTCCGGGGTCGCCTTACTGCTTCTTTGCCTATTGATTTCTCCTTCTCTTGCCACCGAGCAGTACGCAGCCCGAACAGGCAAGGGGTGCATCTTTTGCCATCAAGAGAGTACGGGCGGCCCGCTCAATACCGTTGGCTTTGCCTACATCAATAACGGCTATCACTATCCCATCCCTGAGCGCATCTTGCAAAAGGCCGAGGCCTTGCAGAGCCCCTTCCACAAGACCCTGCGCTTCATCGTCGGGTACCTCCACCTCCTGGCAGCGGTCGTATTCTTCGGGGCGATCTTTTATATACACATCTTTATCAGGCCTGTCCAGCTGATCAACGGCATCCCCAAATATGAGCGCATCCTCGGGGTCTCATGCATGACGACCCTCACCCTCACCGGCACCTATCTGACCTGGGCGCGCATCAGCAGGTGGGGGCAGTTCTTCGACAACACCTTTGGCCTCATGCTCTTTATCAAGATCATTCTTTTCCTCGTCATGGTAGCCCTGGGCGTCATCGCGATTACCTTCATCCATCGGCGCATGCAACAAGATGCCAAAAAACAAAAGAGACCTCGTCACGGGGATGCCGTCACCATGGCGAACCTTGCCCTTTTTGACGGCACCAAGCGCAAGCCGGCCTATGTGGTCTATGCAAAGCGGATTTATGATGTCACGGCCAGCCCCAAATGGAAGGGCGGCAGACACCTTGGCAGACACAGCGCAGGCGCGGACCTCACCGAGGCCCTCTCAGGTGCGCCTCATGGCCCGGAGGTATTCGAAAAGGTAAAATATGTCGGAGAGATCTCCGAGACGGGAGATACGGCACAAATGCTCTCCCGGGCCCAAAAGGCCTTTATCCGGATGGCCTATATCAATCTGGTTATTATCTTCTTGATCCTCGGCTGCATCAGCGTCTGGCGCTGGGGTTTTCCCGTGCGGCTGATACCTGAGAGCAGGGCCGAGGTCATCTCAGGTGCCACCTGTGTCGCCTGTCATCGAACAAAGACCCCCGGGATCTATCATGATTGGCAGGCGAGTGTCCATGCCAAGGTGGGCGTAGACTGTTACACGTGTCACCAAACGAGCAAAGAAAGCAAACTGTTTAGCGCTGTCCACCTGAAGGTTGACCCCCACCCCATCGCGGTGGTGGTAACACCCAAGACCTGCAGCGGCTGCCACCCGAAGGAGGCAGCCCAATACGCCCGGAGCAAACACGCCCATACCTACGAGATCATGTGGAAGATCGATCGCTGGCTCAACGACGGCATGAATAATGCCATTGAGCGCACGAGCGGCTGTTACGCCTGCCACGGCTCGATAGTGAAGGTCGATCAGGGAAAGCCGGTAGCAGGCTCGTGGCCCAATGTCGGCGTGGGGAGAAAGAATCCTGACGACAGCCTCGGCAGCTGCAGCAGCTGCCATACCAGACACAAGTTCTCCATCGCTGAGGCGAGAAGGCCCGAGGCCTGCGACCAGTGCCATCTCGGTCCGGATCACCCCCAGATAGAGATCTACAATGAATCCAAGCATGGCACCATCTACCATGTCGAGGGCGCAACCTGGAACTGGGACCCTGACGATCGGCGCTGGCAAGCAGGCAGGGACTACCGCGCCCCGACCTGTGCAGCGTGTCATATGTCGGCTGCCCTCGATGTGCCAGTGACGCACGACGTCACCGAGAGGCTCGCCTGGGAGCTGCAGGCTCCGTTGACGGTGCGGCCGAGCGAATTCGCGCCTTTACCCGCAACGACGGCATGGAAAACGGAACGCGAGAAAATGAAAAAGGTCTGCCTGCAGTGCCATGCCCGGCAGTGGGTTGACGCCCATTTTGTGAATCTCGATCAGGTGGTGATCAATTACAACGACAACTATTTCAAACCGATAAAGGGATTGATGGATTCCCTGTATAAAACCGGCCTGCTCTCAAGCCGCAGCTATTTTGATGAGGAGCTCGAATGGGAGTTTTACGAGCTCTGGCATCATGAAGGGCGGAGGGCCCGGATGGGTGCCGCCATGATGGCACCCGACTACGCCTGGTGGCATGGCTTTTATGAGCTGAAGCACCGTTTCGTCAGGATTAATAAAGAGGCGGAAAAGCTCGAGAAGGGTCAGAAGGCCTCTATCTATAAAAGATTCCCCGGACGATTTGAAAAATAGGCAGTGCTCTATCATTCATCGAGCCGCCCTCTGCGCGAAAGTCACAAAGCCGGCGCAATCCCCCTCCATCGCCAACAGTACATTTGACAAGCAAACTGCTTCTGATACAGTAACACAGAAAGGCGTATCAAGAGATTATATATGTTCGTTGATTACATAAGCCATTGAATTAAGAGGAGGCAGCGATGGCAAAAAAAACACCTAAAACAGCCCTGTGCCAGATTTGCAAAAAGCGAAAGACGCTCAGCGAGGTCTTGCCGGCAACGTTGGTCCGCGATCCTATCGTTGAGATAATTATGAAAAAACATCCCGATTGGTCATCCGACGGCTTCATCTGTCTCGACGACCTGAATCATTTCAGAGCTGAATATGTCCGCAATATTCTTGAAACGGAGAAGGGCGAGCTTTCGACATTAGAGGAACAGGTTATGAAGAGCCTGAGAAAGGAAAAACTGCTAGCCAAGAACATCAACATCGAATTTGAGGAGCAGTTGACACGCGGGGAACGGCTGGCCGATAGGTTCGCTGCATTTGGCGGAAGCTGGCGCTTCATCAGCATCTTTGCTGTCGTGCTCCTCGTCTGGATTGTCATGAATACCGCCGTGTTCATATGGAAACCCTTTGACCCATACCCCTATATTCTGCTTAACCTGGTCCTTTCGTGTCTCGCTGCCATGCAGGCACCCATCATTATGATGAGCCAAAACCGCCAAGAGGATAAGGATCGATTGCGCGCCCAACATGATTACCTGATAAACCTCAAAGCAGAGTTGGAGATACGCCAACTGCATGAAAAAATGGACCACCTCCTCAGGCATCAGTGGCAGCGGCTTTTGGAGATCCAGGCTATCCAAACAGACTTGATGGAAGGCCTCGCCCTGAAAAAG
>Ga0256868_10000949_pt1 | contig 16344 bp, 16 predicted proteins | sample RVTome_13_FD_187341 | JGI IMG/M metagenome (GOLD analysis project Ga0256868, IMG submission 187341) | Soil microbial communities from uranium-contaminated site in the Upper Colorado River Basin, Wyoming, United States - RVT92D227 HiSeq ...
TAGGCAAGACAGCAGCTATCTTTAACAAAGACAAGCTAGAATGGATGAACGGTGTTTATTTGCGGAAACTAAGCGTCAGACAATTCGTCCAGCAAGCTATGCCATTTCTAGATAGGGATTTACCAGAGTCGACGAGACGCCCATTGGATGAGAGCTACGTCAGCCAGGTTCTATCGCTGATTCAAGAACGAGCCAAAACCCTTGGTGAGATTCCTCAGCTTGCCGAGTTTTTCTTCCTCGATGAACTACAATATGATTCAAGTTTGCTCTTGGGGAGGAAACTGAATTCCCAAACCGCTGCCAAAGCTATTGCGATTGCTTTGCAAAAGTTGCAAGGGATAACGACCTGGGATGCTATTACGCTTGAGGGTGCCATACGCCCTCTGGCCACAGAGCTAAACTTAGGTACGGGGGAATTCTTCGGTCTATTGAGAGTGGCTGTTACAGGACGTACTGCCGCACCACCATTGTTTCAGACCATGGCGGCGTTGGGAAAGATGAGATGCCTGAAACGGTTCAATTCAGCATTGCGGTTGCTACCTACTTAATTAGCTCGAATTCCATCCGTGGTTTCACAGCAGGATCATAGATAGTTTTCTCTCCTACTTAGCTTTCCAAAAAATTCACCATCTCTGCTTCGAAAGCCCAAAGGGTATTGACAAAGCTTTGCCCTTATAGTAACAATATAGGTATAGCAAAATCAAAAAGGAGGGCGCAATGGCAACAGCTTATTGCATGAAGTGCAGGAAAAAGAGGGAGATAAGCAACCCGAGGCGGGTTATGCTCAAGAACCGCAGACCAGCCACCCAGGGTGTCTGCCCTGTGTGCGGCACAAAAGTATTCAGAATAGAGAAACGCTGAATATCTGGGGCGTCACCCGGTTCTGAGATGAGTCGCGCAGTCGCGGTGATTTCACCTGTGATTGCGTGGACTCTAGAGGCGAGATAGCAGAGGTCCTCTAAGGTATTTGTATCCTGGGGGAGCGTCTTATCTTTTGGGGAATAGCCCCCCAACAGGGGAAAGAATCTGGGGACTTCCTTAGGTCTTGAAGATCGTGGCTGAAGGCTCTACTGCCTTTGCCTTGTAGATTCGATAGCGTCTTGGGACATTTTCTGGGCTTCTCGCGAAGATATTTCTATTACTCTTGCAGGGATGCGCCAGTCAAGCCATTTCCGCTCCAATGCATATAATCCAGCTTTCAGGTCGCGGATTTCACCCCAATTCTATCCGTTGCGACTCTCCCCGGAAGTTTTTTTGTCCTGTTGTTTGCTCTTATGGGCCAGCCTCTTTTCGCATCTTTCCCGTTTTCAATGTTTCCTGCTAATTTCTTACAGTGAACAGGACTTTTCATTGACCCTGACTTAGGTTAAACTTTAGCGAATATGACTCTAAGATATCACCCTCAAGAGATTGAAAACAAGTGGCAGCAGAGGTGGGCAGCTGACCGTATCTACGAAGTACGAGAAGATAGTAAGTGCCCCAGGTTCTACGCTCTAACCATGTTCCCCTATACCTCGGGAGACCTTCACATCGGCCACTGGTACGCCCTGGCGCCCGCAGATGCATATGCTAGATTTAAGAGGATGCAGGGCTACAATGTGCTTCATCCTATGGGCTTTGACGCCTTCGGGTTACCCGCGGAAAATGCTGCCATTAGCCGAGGAATTCACCCATACGACTGGACGATGAAAAACATTGAGAACATGCGTCGGCAACTCAAGAGTATGGGTGCAATATACGACTGGAACCGCGAAGTAATCACCTGCCTGCCAGATTATTACAAATGGACGCAGTGGTTCTTCCTCAGATTCTATCACGCCGGCCTGGCCCATCGCGCTAAAGCACCGGTCAACTGGTGTCCCAGATGTCAGACAGTTCTGGCTAATGAACAAGTAGTGGGGGAAGGCTTCTGTGAAAGATGTGGCACGCCAGTGACCAAAAAGGAGCTGGAGCAGTGGTTCTTCAGGATTACTAAATATGCAGAGCATCTCCTTGATCATAGTCGTCTGAATTGGCCAGAACGCATCAAGATAATGCAGAAAAACTGGGTGGGCAAAAGCGAGGGGGCGGAGATTTCTTTCCGTCTCGACCATGCGAGGATAGAACAGAAAGAGATGCGAGTGTTCACCACTCGGCCCGATACTATTTTTGGTGTGACCTTTTTCCTGCTGGCTCCAGAGCATCCTCTGGTCCCTCAATTGACTACTCCGGAACACAAGACTGAAGTAGCTGAATATGTCGCCTGGTGTCGGCGGCAAACTGAGTACGAAAGGGTGGCGCTGGGCAGAGAAAAGACAGGAGTCTTCTTGGGAAGCTTCGTCACCAATCCGGTTAACGGAGAGAGCGTGCCTATCTGGATTGCCGATTATGTGTTGCCAACTTATGGCACTGGAGCAGTGATGGCAGTGCCGGCTCATGATGAACGAGACCTAAAATTTGCCAGAAAGTTTAAACTGCCCGTGCGAATAGTGATTGCTCCTCCTGGTTCAACAGGCGAAGAATTGATGGAAGCATACGCCGGGACGGGTACGATGGTGAATTCTGGAGAGTTCAGTGGTCTGTCTAGTGAACAAGGATATGAGGCAATCTGTGCTTTGCTGGAGAAGAAGGGATGGGGCAAGCGAACGACTGTTTACCGCCTTCGCGATTGGCTTATCTCCAGACAGAGGTATTGGGGGGCGCCTATCCCCATAATTTACTGTGATAAATGTGGTATTGTCCCTGTGCCTGAGGAGGATTTGCCTGTTTTGCTCCCTCCCGATGCGGAATTCAAACCTACCGGTGAATCACCTCTGAAGTATTGCTCAAGTTTCGTCAACACCACCTGTCCCAAATGTTCCGGGCCAGCACACAGAGAAACTGACACTATGGATACTTTTATGTGTTCCTCCTGGTATTTCCTGAGGTATACCAGTCCCGAAACCATGGACGCCCCTTTTGATGCTGCTAAGGTGAAATACTGGCTGCCGGTGGATTTGTACACCGGGGGCGCTGAGCACGCAGTTATGCATCTCTTTTACGCTCGTTTTTTCATAAGGGCATTGAAGGATATGCAACTGATCGACTTCGATGAGCCCTTCATTCGTCTATTTAATCAGGGCACCATAATCTATCGTGGTGATAAGATGAGTAAATCTCGAGGCAACGTGATTCCCGCTGACGAATATGTGGTTAAGCTAGGAGCCGATGCCGTTCGTGGATATCTGATGTTCGTCGGTCCCTGGGAACTGGGAGGGGAATGGAATGATAGGGGCATTGTGGGCATTAGCCGCTGGCTGAACAGAGTGTGGAGCCTAGTGACAACGGACTATGCTAGCCATGTCGTTAATACTGAAGCTGAAAAGGAATCCCTTCGTTTAACTCACAAGACAATTAAAGGGGTGACTGCCGACCTGGAAAAATTCCGCTTCAACACCATGCTGTCTAGTCTTATGGAATTCAGCAACTACCTATCTAGGGTTAAAGAGGGCGCGGCGGTATCAAGCTCTCTATGGCGAGAATCTATTGGCTATTTTCTGCTTCTCCTGGCCCCTGCCGCTCCACATCTCGCCGAGGAGTTATGGAGCAGAACCGGACATTCCTACAGCATTCACGACCAACCATGGCCCAAGTACGACGAAGAGCTAGCCAAGGAAGAAGAGATTACGTTAGTCATTCAGGTAAACGGCAAACTTCGCGATAAGGTGACTGTACCTGCTTCCATAGCTGAAGTGGAGGCAAAGGAGCTAGCGCTGAGTCGTGAACGAGTGAAGGCTTATATTGATGGTAAAGAACTTGCCAAGGTTATTTATGTCCCGAAACGAGTAGTGAACATTGTAGTAACATCACGATGAAATCAAGGAAAAAGATGGAAAAGAAGAACTTGAGGATAGCATTTATTGGTGGGGGGGCTATGGGGGAAGCGATGATTAAATGTCTTTTGACAAGAAAGGTGGCTGTGCCGCAAGATGTGATAGTTAGCGATATCAGTCCAATGCGGTGTAAGTTATTGAGGGGAGAATATGGGGTTAGCGCTTTGGCTGACAACAAAAAAGCGGTGGCGAAGGCCGACTTGATTGTTCTGGCGGTGAAACCCCAGAATCTACATCAGGTAATGGAAGAGGTGAAAGGTTTAGCGCCCAAACAGTTAGTATTGTCGATCGTAGCTGGCGCCACTCTATCCAATTTATGTGAAGGTTTAAACCATTCCTCTGTCGTTCGAGCCATGCCTAATATGCCAGCCCAGATCGGGGAAGGAATGACCGTCTGGACAGCAACCTCGAAGACTCAGCAAAGCCAAAGAGAATTGGCCCAGACTGTGCTGGCAGTTTTGGGTAAAGAGATTTACGTGGCCGATGAGAAATACCTGAATATGGCCACCGCTTTGAGCGGCAGTGGCCCAGCCTACGTTTTTCTTTTCGTCGAAGCGCTCGTCGACGCCGGTGTCCATATTGGCCTGCCCCGGGATATGGCCCAAGAACTGGTTCTGCAGACCATACTTGGTGCTGCTCACACCGTTGAGAAGACGGGCAAACACCCTGCCGATTTGAGAAACTCAGTTACTTCGCCGGGAGGTACCACCACCGAGGCTCTTCATCAACTAGAAAAGGGGGGATTTCGTTCTCTCCTTCTGGAGGCAGTGGCTGCTGCTTACAGGAAAGCTGAACGCCTTTGAGCATTCCATAACATGGATTCACTTTTTGAATACCGCAACTGTCCCAATTGTGGACACGATGATTTTGAGGTTCTCTTTGAATCCAATATGAAGACAGACGATTTCAATGTGCTTTTTGACTATAAGATGGAAGGGCACGATTGTCAAGAAGAGATGGAAGGCTATCTGGTGCCTGGCAAGGAATGGGGCAGACATGTCAAGTGCCAGAATTGCCATCTTATATACATGAATCCAATGGAGAAGGTAAGCAAGACCAATGAGTATTACTTCAAAGCAAAGAACACTCATGCTCCTACTATACGAGAAAGCTATTTGAAGACTGCTGAATCCCAGGTACGCCTGATTCAAAAATATGCGACCGGCAAAAACCTTCTGGACGTAGGTTGCGCACAAGGTTTCTTCCTTTATAATGCCTCTAAAGCGGAGTATACTAGTAAAGGAATTGAAATATCTCAAGATGCGGCGGCATATGCGATAAGAGAATTCGGATTGGATATAGAAGCAAAGCCTTTTGAAGAACTGCGATTTCCTGAAAACCATTTCGACGTAGTGACCCTATGGCAAGTTCTGGAGCACGTGCCATACCCACTCACAGTTCTCAAAGAAGTTCAGAGAATTCTCAAGCCCGAAGGGTTGCTGGTAGTATCAACCCCAAATATTGAAGGAATACCAGCCAGAATCTTAAGAAGAAAGTGGTGGGATATAAAGAGGCTCCACATTAACCAGTTTAGTACAAGAACTCTTACAGATATCCTCCAGAATGCTGGGTTCACAAATACATCCTCAGTCTCTTATAGAGGATTCGTAAGCTTGTCTATATTACTCACAATGATGTTAAAATACCTGGACGCATATGAGCCACTGAAAGCTTTGTTCAACCCTGGCTCTATCTCGGGCAAGGTACTGAATAAGATAATGTTAATATATCCATCAAGTCTTAATCACTGTGTCGTGCTCGGCTTTAAGTAGCAGATCGAGGTTATTACTGGACAATGGCACATCTTTCTCTATTACAAGGAACTAAGGTTGCCGGAGGGGCGATACGGAACTATATAACCAAGCGTCCCATAGTGGTCTCTTATGAAGTAACGCTTTCTTGCAACTGCAATTGCCGCCACTGCGACCTTGGGGGAATAGTAAAGGATGAAAAGCGAATTGAACCACATGAGTACAGAGAAATAACTCAACGCTTGAAACCGCTGGCAGCGCAGATTTCTGGCGGCGAGCCACTTTTACGTAAGGATATAGCAGCTATAGTCAAAGCTATCAAGCAGGGTGGTGTACAATACATAATACTTGTCACTAATGGAGTGTTGCTGAATGAGAGCAACTATCTGCACTTACGCGAAGCAGGGGTGAATCAATTCTCCGTATCACTTGACTTCCCTGATGAGCGGCATGATGAATTTCGACGACGGCCAGGTCTCTATAAACGTTTGGAACAGACTCTACCACAACTAGCAAAGCTTGGGTTTCGTGATATTATCTTGAACACAGCTATAACTAGCGCCAATGTAAGGGAAATATTACCTCTGGCAAGAAGGGCCATTGAGTGGGGCGTAGATATATCATATAGCGCATATACTGCGCTGCGAACAGGGAATGGAGATTATTGCCTCAACAATGAAGACGACCTGGAATTCTTACGCCAGGCCATTAACGAACTGATAATATTAAGAAAGCATGGCATTCATCTAACTAACCCAGAACTGACGCTCCGAGACACTTTGAAATTCTTTGAAAAAGGACACATGCCAAATTGTAAGGCAGGCATGAGATTTCTTGTCGTAATGCCTGATGGGAGCTTGGTTCCCTGTTCACTCCACCGCTGTAAATATGCCACTCGCGAAGAGATGATAGAGAATTTTTCCAAGACTAACCCATGTGATAATTGTTACGTCGCCATAAGGTCCTACAGCGAGATGTCATTTTTGAGTCACGCCAAAAATCTCCCTACGTACTTACGGCAAATGATTTTTCACTGAGAGGCATTACTGGCCGCCCTACCGACTCTAGGTAATTGTACAGTGATTGGTTTTCCAATGGGAGGGTAATAAGTGGCAAATCTCTCTCCATTGCAAGCCGTGAAGCTTGTCAAAAGGGGAATACATAACTATATGACTAAGCGTCCCCTGGTAGTTGCTTACGAAGTGACGCTTTCCTGCAACTGTAATTGCCGCCACTGTGACCTTGGGGGGTTAATAAGGGATGAAAAGCAAATCAAGCCAGAGCAGTATGGGGATTTAACTCGATGCCTGAGTCCAGTTGTGGTGCTATTCTCCGGCGGTGAGCCACTTCTTCGTAAGGATATCGTGGCTATAGTCGAGGCTGTCAAGCAGTCTGATAGGACGCCCTATTTGATACTGATTGGCAACGGAGCGCTGCTAGATGAGGGCAATTATCTGCAACTGCGAGAAGCAGGCGTGAACCAATTTTCTGTATCATTTGACTTTCCTGATGAGCGGCATGATGAATTTCGACGCCGGCCGGGTCTCTATAGACATTTGGAACAGACTCTTCCCCGGCTGGCAAAGCTTGGGTTTCGGGATATTATCTTGAACACAGCTATTACTAAAGCCAATCTGAGGGAAATATTGCCTTTGGCAAAAAAGGCCATTGAGTGGGATGTAAACATATCGTATACTGCATATACTGCGCTGCGAACAGGGAATGAGAATTATTGTCTCAACAATGAAGATGATTTGCGAATTCTACGTCAGGCCATTAACGACCTTGTAGCATTAAGAAAACGAGACAATCATATAGCCAACCCTGAAGCTGTGCTTGTCAACACCCTGAAATTCTTTGAACAGGGATACATGCCAGATTGCAAAGCCGGCATAAGGTTCCTTGTTGTAATGCCTGACGGGAGCTTAGTTCCTTGCTCTATGCAACGCCGTAAATACGCTACTCGAAAAGAGATGACAGAGGCTTTTTCCCGAACTAACCGATGTGGTAGTTGCTACCTCTCCCTAAGGTCTTACAGCGAGCTATCAGTCTTGAATCAGATGAAAAGCATCCCCTATTATATGGCACGGCTTTTCAGCTGAAATATGATAAGCTTTATCTTAAGTGGCGACCGGAGTCTTACCAGGGTGTAACTTGCGCCACTTGCCTAACAATTGTTCCCGTGTTTCTTTATGAGCAGGGTCAGGAACGCAAGCATCCACGGGGCAGACTTCAGCACATTTGGATGATTCAAACCAGCCGATACATTCAGTGCATTTAGCGGGGTCAATGACGTAGATTTCTTCCCCCTCAGTTATGGCCTCATTCTTGCATTCTGGTTCACAGGCACCACAGCTAATGCACTCCTCAGTGATTTTGTATGCCATCTTTCTATTACCTCCTTAGTTTTTGGCTCCTAATTTTACATCCTACCCTTGCCAGTGGCAAGCGTAATAGGCACGGAAAACTTCTCTCTCAGAGCTAAAGCCACATGGTCAGGGACCATCCCCTCAAGACAGCCTCCCAACTTAGCTACCTCCTTGATCAAGGAAGAGCTAAGAAACTGATATTGAGAGCTAGTCATCAAGCAAAGCAGTTCAATGTCTGGCGCGAGCTTTCTGTTCATCAGGGCCATTTCAAATTCCCGTTCGAAGTCAGAATTTGCTCTTAAGCCACGAATCATGACCCTTCCACCTATCTGGTGTATAAAATCCACAGTCAGCCCTTTGAAAGCTTTGACATGGACGTTGGACAGACCACTTACTGCTTGTTTCACTAGTTCTACCCTTTGTTCCAGAGGGAAAAGTGGCTGTTTGGAGGAATTCTCATAGATGCCCACAATTAGCTTACCGAACAAGGCTGCTGCCCTTTCAATGATGTCCATGTGTCCGTAGGTGAGGGGGTCAAAGGTACCCGGATAAACTGCTACGACCATAGCTAAACCTCCTTCTGGTATATGAAAATAAAAGTATCACCGTAGCGCCGTTGCTTAATAAGATGAAGTCCATCATAGTCCGAGTTTAAGGGAAATCGGTTTGCGTGACAAAGCACGATTGTGGAGTTTTCCCCGAGCAATTTCGACTTACCCAAATCTGTTAGCAAATTATTGGCTGAAGGGTCAGAGTAAGGCGGATCTATGAAAATAATGTCATAGGCACCGTCAAGGAAAGATAGCGCTCTGTTCACGCTACAACAGTAAATGTGTGCCCGCTCCAATTCCCCTATTTTTTCTAAGTTGGTTCTGATAATATCACAGCAACTTCTTCTCCTGTCGACAAAATCAACCCATTCAGCCCTGCGGCTCAAAGCTTCGATACCGAGCGCACCACTACCAGCGTATAGATCAAGAACCCTGCGCCAATTGACAGCGCTGTTCTCCAAAAGAGAGAATATGGCTTGCTTTGCCACACTAGTCGTAGGTCTAATGGAGCGTCTTGGCAGAGTTCTCAGATGAGTGCCCTTTACTTTGCCGCCAGTAACTCGCATTTCTGTTGACTCTCAGCAGTAATCTCGTAGCATTATAGTATATTACCATTTTGTCGCTTAGTTCAAGTAAGCTGGGCTTGTTGACTGAAAGGGTAGTATGTTCTATACTTTAGGTTAAAATTGCGAGTGGGAGTGATATGAGCACGGGATTTGAAAGATTTTCTGAAGGAGCTCGTAGAGTGCTGACTCGGGCGCAAGGAGAGGCACAACGCCTGGGCCACAATTATATCGACACTGAGCACATATTATTGGGAATAGCCGGTGAGGAGTTAGGGATTGCAGCCAAGGTCTTAGCTAATTTTGGTATCTCGACGAGCAAAATCCAAGCGGCTGTGGAATTTGTGATTGGGAAAGGAGAGCGTCGAGCCACCAAAGGAGAGGTTGACCTTGCTCCTCGGGCGAAGAGGGCAATTGAGTTTGCTGTAGATGAGGCGCGTCGTCTCAATTCCAGCTACATAGGTGTTGAGCACCTTTTGCTGGGACTGTTGCGCGAAAGCGAAGGGGTCGCTTTCAGCGTCTTAGAGAGTTTCGGTATTACCTTGGAGCGAACACGTGACGAAGTGAATCGAGTTGTTAGGCAGGAGACTTCGCGAGCTCGAACCACAGGTCGCGCTGCTACACGGACACCAACCTTGGATCAACTTGGGACCGACTTAACTGCCCTGGCCAAGGCGGACAAACTTGACCCTATTATTGGGCGACATAAAGAGATTGAACGAATAATTCAAATACTAAGTCGCCGTACCAAGAACAATCCCGCACTTATCGGTGAAGCAGGTGTTGGTAAAACAGCTATTGTTGAAGGGTTAGCCCAGCGCATAATAGCTGGAGAGGTTCCTGAGGTCTTACAAGGTAAGAGGATAATAGCCCTGGATATAGGCGCTCTAGTGGCGGGAACAAAATATCGTGGTGAATTTGAGGAGAGGTTGAAGAAGGTTATTGAAGAAGAGAAAGCTGCCGGTAATTGCATTTTATTTATTGATGAAATGCAGACTATTGTGGGCGCTGGGGCAGCAGAAGGCGCAGTTGACGCCTCTAATCTCTTGAAGCCTTCGTTGTCGCGTGGCGAGATTCAGTGTATTGGTGCCACTACCTTGGACGACTACCGCAAATATGTGGAGAAAGACCCAGCGTTGGAACGGCGGTTCCAACCTATCTTGGTAGCCGAACCTACCATGGAAGAAAGCCTGGAAATATTGCGGGGCATTAAACACAGATATGAGGAGTTTCACCAACTGGATATAAGTGATGAGGCCTTGCAGACGGCGGCTACGCTAGCTACCAGATATATAGCCGACCGCTTTTTACCCGATAAGGCTATTGACTTGGTGGATGAAGCCGGCTCTCGGGTACGAATTAAGCGCGGTAGTGCCCCTATTGGCTTAGGTGAAGCAAAGCGGGCTTTGGAAAGTGTCCGCAAGGAAAAAGAATCGGCTATCGCAGCTCAGCAGTATGAGTTTTCCAGCGAGTTGCGTGCTCGTGAGCTTCAGCTAACAGAGAAAATCGAGACGATGGAAAAGGAGTGGCGAACTAAGCAGGAGCAGGGCCGACCTGTAGTTACCTCAGAGGATATTGCTGAGGTAGCCAGTATGTGGACAGGCATACCTGTAATAAAGTTGACTATCGATGAAACCAGCCGTCTTTTGCAGATGGAGGAGGCCTTGCATCGGCGTATTATCGGCCAGGATGAAGCCATAAATACCGTTGCCAAAGCGGTGAGGAGGGCTCGAGCTGGGTTAAAAGATCCGAGGCGTCCCATTGGTGTCTTCATATTTTTGGGCCCCACCGGAGTAGGTAAAACTGAGTTAGTAAGGGCGTTGGCCGAGTTCATGTTTGGCAGCGAAGATGCCTTGGTCAGGCTTGATATGTCGGAGTTTATGGAGCCTCACAATGTAGCTCGCTTGGTTGGAGCACCCCCAGGTTATATTGGCTACGAGGAAGGTGGTCAATTAACTGAGGCAGTAAGGCGGAAGTCATATTGTGCTATTCTTCTCGATGAAATTGAAAAGGCGCATTATAATGTATTTAATATACTGCTCCAGATTTTCGACGATGGTCATTTGACCGATGCCAAGGGGCGCAGGGTTGATTTTCGCAATAGCATTATAGTCATGACCAGCAATGCCGGTGCCGAGCTTATTAAGCGTGAGATGAGCATCGGTTTTTCTGCCCATATCGATGGCAAGGGAAAACAGAAAGTGGAGTACGAAAAAATGAAGGAGAAAGTACTCGAGAAGATGAAGACAATTTTCCGACCCGAGTTCCTTAACCGCATTGATGCCACTGTCGTGTTCCATGCTCTAAGCGAAGAGCAGATCCGCCAGATTGTTGACCTGATGCTTAAACAGGTTATCTCTTCCCTTGGAGAGAAGAATGTCACTTTGGGAGTAACTGATGAAGCCAGGGATTTTCTAGGCAAGAAGGGTTATGACCCTGATTTTGGAGCACGCCACTTGCGTCGCACTATCCAGAATTTGGTTGAGGATCCACTCTCCGAGGCTTTGCTGCGTGGTGAATTCTTGCCTGGAGACACGGTGGTTGTGGACTGTGTCGAGGAGAAGATTGTAATGAGACCCTTGGTTAAGGAGACTGTGTAGATATGGCAAGAGAAATAATCGAAGCGCCACTACCTGGGAAAATAATACGTGTTGAGGTAACCGTGGGTAATACAGTTAAAGAGGGTGGCGTGATTTGCACCATAGAGGCTATGAAGATGGAGAATCCTATATTATCTCCGGTAAAAGCGTCAGTCGTAGAGGTAGCGGTTTCACCAGGGCAGATAGTTAAGACCGGGGCAAAGCTAGCCGTTATCGAGTATTGAGTATCTTGGCCAGCGGACTTGAAATCAAACAATCAGGGCAAAGCCAAATTCAAGAATGTTTTCATTTGTCAGCAATGCGGCAAAGAAAGTCCTAAGTGGTTAGGACATTGTCCTGATTGCCAGGCATGGAATAGCTTCGTAGAAACCAAGACCACATCTTCCCGCGGCCCCAGCCGGGTTTACTCGAGTGGAAACAGACCCCAGGAACTTTCCCAAGTAGAGAAAGCTGACTTTCCCCGTTTTCGCCTCGGTTTCGGGGAAGTGAATCGAGTTCTGGGTGGTGGCTTAGTTCCAGGCTCTCTGGTCCTTGTTGGCGGCGAACCGGGAATAGGCAAGTCCACACTCTTACTACAGATTTCGGCTATGATGGCTGAAAACAATAAAGTTGTTGCCTATATCTCCGGTGAAGAATCTATAAATCAGGTTAAACTTAGAAGCGAGCGCCTCGATATAGTAGGCAAGGGGATATACTTTCTCTCTGAGCCCGACTTAGCAGCCGTATTAGAATGTTTGGAACAAGTCTCCCCCAGTTTGGCCGTTGTTGATTCTATCCAGACTATGTATCTAGAGGATGTAGCAGGTACGCCGGGTAGTATTTCTCAGGTACGGGAATGTACCTGGGCTCTGCAGAGGTGGGCCAAGCAGCACAACGTACCTCTCTGGATCACGGGTCATGTAACTAAGGAAGGGGCTATCGCTGGCCCAGGAACTTTGGAACATATCGTTGACGTAGTGCTGTACTTCGAAGGCGAGCCATTCAGCAGCTATCGGGTGCTGCGCAGCGTGAAGAATCGTTTCGGTTCCACCCACGAGGTCGGGATATTTGAGATGAGCGATAGAGGGCTAATACAGGTAGATAATCCCTCTCAAGTTTTCTTGTCTGCATACAAGGATGGAACCATGGGCTCAGTGGTAGTGCCCACTCTTGAAGGAAATCGCCCATTACTGGTGGAAATTCAAGCTTTGACTACTCCCAATAGCTTTACCCCGCCAAGGCGCACGGCAAATGGCGTCGATTTCAATCGGCTACTGTTGATAATCGCTGTGCTTACTAAGCGCGCCGGATTGAAGCTTTTCAACCAGGACATTATCGCCAACGTTACTGGTGGCTTAAGGATTGATGAGCCAGCAGTTGACCTAGGAATCGCCTTAGCCATTGCCTCCAGCTTTCGTGATGCCAAGCCAATCCCAAGCTTGGTTGCTCTGGGAGAGGTGGGACTGAATGGAGAGCTCAGAGGGGTGTCACAAATCGAAAGAAGAATTGCTGAGGCCATCAGGTTAGGCTTTAAATCTTGCCTCATGCCTAGGCTCAAATCCAAACCAACCTTTGACTTCGCCGATATTCAGTTGCTCCAGGCTGGCTCGGTGTCCGAAGCTCTGAGGCTGGGACTTACAAAGGAAGGGAAGTGGGAAAGTGCCAAGGCCGAGAATGCAAATCAAGAATAGAAGTAGCGAGTTAGGGGTGGTTATAGTTGCTGCTGGAACTAGCAAGCGGATGGCTGGCATAAACAAGCTTCTTGCTCCTCTAAGTGGAAAACCTCTGCTCACTTGGTCCGTGGATACCTGTCAACAATGTGGTTTGGTTCGGCAGATAGTCCTGGTGTTGAATGATAAGGCTTTGGCCCGAGGGCAGAAATTGAAAAAGGAGAGAGGCTGGTTCAAAGTCATTTTGTGCCCGGGTGGCGCACGACGACAGGATTCGGTGCTGGAAGGGCTAAAGAGAATAAAGGATTGTGATTGGGTCATGATTCATGATGGTGCTAGGCCTTTTTTGACTCTACATTTGATTGAGGATGGTCTGAAGATGGCCGAGAAGAGTGGGGCTGCTGTAGCGGCGGTGCCAGTCAAAGATACTATCAAGCTTGCTGACAGAGGGAAATTGACTAAGAGAACGCTTAGGCGTGAGAGGTTATGGGCGGCGCAAACTCCCCAGATATTCAACTTTGATATGATAATGAAGGCTTATGGCAACCTCGCAACAGAGGTCACCGATGATGCCGCTACTGTGGAACGTCTGGGATATAAAGTGAAGCTCTATATGGGCGATAACAAAAATATAAAGGTAACCACGCCTGAGGATTTGGCGTTAGCACGGATCATAGCAAGAGGATGGAAAGAGAAGAATTAAGGGTTGGTATTGGCTGGGATAGCCATGCTCTGGTTTCCGGGCGCAGACTAGTTTTGGGAGGCGTGGATATCCCTTGTGACGAAGGCCTGTCAGGGTGGAGTGATGCTGATGTGGCAATCCACGCCATAATAGATGCTATCTGCGGAGCTGCTGATTTGGGCGACATTGGCATCTTATTCCCTTCTGGTGAACCAGAATACAAAGACATTTCGAGCCTGGTTTTGTTGAGCAAGACCAGCGAACTGCTCAAAGCCAAAAGACTCAGAGTCGTCAACATTGATGTTACCATCATGGCTCAAACCCCCAAACTTTCACCCTTCATCCCTGAAATGAAAAAACGCATCAGCCAGGCTTTAAGTGTAGATTCAACACAGGTGACGATCAAAGCCACCACTACCAATGGTCTGGGCTTCATTGGCAGAGAAGAGGGAATGGCTGCTCAAGCCGTGGCTCTGGTACGGGCAACCAGAAGCTAGATTGCCCTTATCTCCTAGAAGCATGATCACTGCCAAAAAAGGCAGTAGAATAAAGAGGCAAAAGTAGGCAAACAATGACTATTGTTGGTCTGACAGGAAGTGTGGGCACCGGCAAAACCACGGTGGCCAAGTTTTTTGGAGAGCTTGGGGCTCACATAATTGACTGGGATGAGCTGGCTCGGCAGGTAACCCGTCCTCACTTAGAAGCCTGGAAAGAAATAGTGAAGTACTTTGGCAAAGATGTTTTGAATGATGACTCTACCATCAATCGTCAAAAACTGGCTAATATGGTATTTCCAGACAAGAAGAAGATAAGAAGACTAAGTCAGATAGTTCACCCCGAGGTATTCAAGGAAGACGAGCGAATTACAGGTGAAATCAAAAGCCGTGACCCAGATGCTCTAATTATTAAGGACGTTCCGTTATTGTTTGAAGTCACCCTCCCTATATCTGTGGATAAAGTAATCGTTGTTGCGGCCCGTGAACAAACTCAATTAAGACGCCTCGAACAAAAAGGGATGAGTCGGGAGGATGCCCAAAATAGGATAAGATCCCAACTTCCCCTCGAGGAAAAGATTAAATGTGCCGATTTTGTTATCACCAATGACGGTCCCCTCGAAGAGACGAAGAGACAGGTACAGAAAATATATTCTCTGTTGAGGAAAGGAAAGAGGCGCGGAAAGCAGAGGGCACAAGGTAGCCCTTCAGCGACAGTAAGCCGTCGGTGAAGCTTAGCAAATTATCATCAGGAGGTGACTTGGTGAATCAAATCGAGCCAAAACTGCAAAATGCACTCGACAAAGTGCTGGTTCCCGGGATAATGCGCAGCCTGGTACAAATGAACTTAGTTCGAAGTGCCGAAATTAGTGAGGGCAAGGCGAAAATAACTCTGGCTTCGGCTGCCATCCCCAGCCAACATCATAATTTGCTGAAGGACCAAGCGGTGGCAGCGATTAGCAAGCTTTCCGGGGTGAAAGAGGTAACCGTTGAATTTATCGAAGTCAGACCCAAAGAGCTTAATCAGATTGAGAAGATAATAGCGGTCATGAGTGGCAAAGGAGGAGTCGGCAAATCTCTGGTAGCCAGTCTATTAGCTACTTCTTTTGCTCGAGAAGGAAAGGCTGTGGGCATACTCGATGCTGATATAACTGGCCCCAGTATTCCCAAGATGTTCGGGGTAAATGCTCGCCCCACAGGTAGCGACACAGGTATTTTGCCCATATTATCGAGGTCTGGAATTGAAATTATGTCCATGAACCTACTTTTGCCTAATGAAGATGAAGCGGTTATCTGGAGAGGTCCCCTCATGTCTAAAGCTATCACGCAATTCTGGGAAGAAGTCCTTTGGGGAAAGCTCGACTACCTCATAATAGACCTGCCACCGGGTACAGGAGATGCGCCGTTGACGGTGCTACAGGCAATACCCATCTCAGGGGTAATCGATGTCTTTACCCCCCAGGAGTTGACCGAGATGATAGTCAAGAAGGCCGTGAGGATGGCACAAAAGATGAATGTTCGAGTTCTGGGAGTAGTGGAGAACATGAGCTATCTCGTATTGCCTGAGACAGGTAAAAAGTTTGAGGTTTTCGGTAAGAGCAAGGGGGAGGAAATGGCTAAGGCTTCGGGGGCTCCTCTTCTGGGGAGGTTGCCCATTGATCCGGAGTTAGCCAGGTTGTGTGACGAAGGGAAAATTGAGAAATACAGTTCAGATGCTGTATCTGAGCTTTTTACCAATGTGGTCGCAGCCTTAAGCGGAAAGAGTGAAAGGTGACCATACGCAGTCATGCAAGCTAGCCTGACCCGTGAAATCTTTTTCTAGAGGAGCATAGAA
>Ga0256868_10000950_pt1 | contig 16324 bp, 18 predicted proteins | sample RVTome_13_FD_187341 | JGI IMG/M metagenome (GOLD analysis project Ga0256868, IMG submission 187341) | Soil microbial communities from uranium-contaminated site in the Upper Colorado River Basin, Wyoming, United States - RVT92D227 HiSeq ...
TCTGCCAGTTTCCCAATGCGGCCGACATTCCCATGGCCAAGAAAGACCCTAAGCTCTGGGTTCCTACTCAACCGGGGATGAATATCGGCTACCTGGGTTATAACCTCAAAAAAGAACCTTGGAAAAGTAATGTCAAACTGCGCAGAGCCATTGCCCACGCCATCAACCGCAAGGCGATCGTAGACAATATCTACCAGGGCATGGGGGAAGTGGCTAAGAATTGCATCCCACCTACGATGTGGGGCTATAACAAAGATGTTCCAGGGTATTCTTACGACGTTGAGTTGGCCAAGAAGCTGCTTGCCGAGGCCGGCTATCCGGAAGGAAAAGGCTTACCTGAAATAACCCTCTGGTCCATGCCGGTTCCCAGACCTTATAACCCCGAAGGTCTGAAGGTTGGCGTGGCCATGATCGGCGACCTCAAAAAGGTCGGTATCAACTCCCGCATCGTCAGCTATGACTGGGGGACTTACCTGAAGCGTCAGCGGGAACAACCAGAGGATATGGACCTCTTCCAGCTTGGCTGGACTGGCGATAATGGTGACCCTGACAACTTTTTAGCTGTGCTCTTCGACGGCCTTGCCAATCCAGCTGTCCGCACCCAGTGGCATAACGAGACCTACCATAAGTACATGCTGGACGGTAAACAGACCATCGACCAGGCAAAGCGTGCCGAGATCTACCAAAAAGCACTCCAACTCATGTACGATGAGTGTCCTGTGATCCCCATTGCCCACTCGACGGTTATGTGGCCAGCTGTGAAAAAAGTCCAGAATTTCAAACTCCATCCCACCGGATCCGTTATGTTGAGGAGTGTGTGGCTGCAGTAAGCTAATCTGGGCCTGGGAAAGAGGGTGATCTCTTTCCTAGGCCCAAGCTGTAACCTAGTCCCTTTCAAATCATGATCGGCTTTATCATTCGGCGAACCCTAGTTGTCATTCCCACCATTCTCGGGATAACGATCATCATCTTCATGATGCTGGCTATCACGCCTGGAGATCCTGCTGAGCTGTTGTTAGGTGAGCGAGCGACCAAAGACTCCCTGGAGGCCATGCGGGAATATTTAGGCCTCAACAAGCCCCTTTACGTCCAGTACGGCATTTTCCTCAAAAGAGTGGCTAAGTTCGATCTGGGCGAGACCATATGGACACGTCAGAAGGTCTACATAGAAATCATGGAGCGCTTTCCAGCTACCATTGAGCTGACTCTTGCTGCTATGATCGTCAGTAGTTTCTTCGGAGTCCTCCTTGGAATTATATCAGCTACAAAGCAGTATTCATGGTTCGACTATGCCAGCATGGTCGGTTCGCTTTTTGGAGTCAGTATGCCCGTTTTCTGGCTGGGGTTGATGCTCATGCTGATCTTTTCGCTAACCCTCGGCTGGTTCCCTATGTCAGGACGGTTGGGAGTGGACATAGACCTAACCATTATCACTAACTTTTATGTTCTCGATGCCATTCTGACAAGGAATTGGGCGGCCCTCAAAGATGCATTAATGCACCTGGCTTTACCAGCCACGGCCCTGAGTACAATCCCCCTTGCTATTGTGGCCAGGATGACTCGATCATCCATGCTGGAGGTGCTCAGGCAGGACTACATCAAGACAGCAAGGGCTAAAGGGCTGAGTGAAGTGAAGATCGTTCTGAAACATGCTCTCAGAAACGGATTGATTCCGATCGTGACCGTAGTCGGCCTTCAATTCGGCATCCTTCTGGGCGGAGCGATTCTGACCGAAACGGTATTTGCCTGGCCTGGAATAGGGAAGTGGCTCTTTGATGGTGTGGTTAAGCGGGATTATATGGTCATCCAGGGTGGAACTCTGCTTGTAGCCACCATCTTTGTCATCATCAACCTTATCGTGGATATACTCTATGCCATCATCAACCCTCGAATCAGCGTGAAATAGGCCATGGCCAAGAATAACATCGAAAAAATGAGCCTGTGGGCGAGAGTAACCAATCCTGAGGACAGGCATCCTTTCTTCGACCAGATTGAGAAGCTTTTTAAGAACCGGACTGGGGTGGCTGGTCTAATCATCATCACCCTCTTCGTTTTAACCGCTATACTTGCTCCCGCGATCAGTCCTCACGATCCAGATGAAAATTCCCTCTATGACCAACTTAAGCCACCTGTGTGGAATGAGGGAGGATCAATTAAAAACCTTCTCGGCACGGATGACCTGGGTCGGGACATGTTGTCAAGGCTAATTTATGGGGCACGGGTATCGCTGACTCTGGGCATCGTGAGCGTAGGAATAGCCCTTGTCTGTGGCTCCATACTGGGAGCCCTTGCCGGATTCTACAAAGGTTGGCCAGACAACTTGATCATGCGCTTAATGGATATCATCTTGGCTTTCCCCTACATCCTGCTGGCTATCGTAATTGTCGCCTATTTGGGACCCAGTTTGAGGAATGCCATGATGGCCATCGGTATCATCAACATCCCTCGTTTTGCCCGCATCATTCGGGCCTCGGTCATAGAGGAGTACGAAAAGGACTATGTGACGGCCGCCAGAGCAGTGGGTGCCAACAACAGGCGGATCATCTTCAATGCCATCTTTCCAAACTGTTTGGCCCCGATCATTGTCCAAGCTAGCCTGGGTTTTGGAGAGGCCATTCTGAGTGGTGCTGGTCTAAGTTTTCTGGGCCTTGGTGCTCAGCCTCCCCTCTCAGAGTGGGGAGCGATGATTGCCCAAGGTCGATCCATGATCCTCCGGGCTTGGTGGGTGATGACCTACCCCGGTATTGCCATCCTTCTGGCCGTGCTTGGCTTTAACCTCCTCGGCGACGGCCTGCGCGACGCCTTAGACCCCAGGCTGAGGGACTGAAGTCATGACCGCCGAACACCTCCTGGAGATCCGAAACCTTAAAACCTACTTTGATGTCCGCGGTGGCGTCCTCAAGGCCGTGGATGACGTGAGTTTTACCATCGGAGCAGGGGAAACCTTGGGCCTGGTGGGCGAATCCGGCTGCGGCAAGACCGTTACTGCCAATTCCATCATGCGCCTTGTTCCCATCCCACCCGGACGTATTGCAGGAGGCGAGATTCTCTTTGAGGGGATTGACATTTTAAAACTGCCTACATCCGAGATGAGGAAGGTGAGGGGCAGCAAGATCTCTATGATCTTTCAGGAACCGATGACTTCGCTCAACCCAGTTTTCACAGTGGGAGATCAGGTGGCCGAAGTAATCCACCTTCACGAAAAGCTCTCTCAACGAGAGATTCGAGATAGGGTCATTGAGGCCTTTCGTCTCGTGCGTATTCCAGCCCCTGAAACACGCATCAACGAATACCCTCATCAGATGAGTGGGGGCATGCGCCAACGGGTCATCATCGCCATGGCCCTGGCTTGTAACCCCAAGTTGATGATCGCTGATGAGCCAAGCACGGCGTTGGACGTAACCATCCAGGCCCAGATCCTTGATCTGATGAACAGACTGAAGGAAGAAACCGGAGCTTCCATTCTATTTATCACTCACGATCTGGGTGTGATCGCTGAGATGGCTCAGAGGGTAGCCGTGATGTATGCCGGAAAAATCATGGAAGGGGCTGACGTGGACACACTCTTCAGCGAACCTAAGCATCCCTATACGATCGGTCTGATGAGTTCGATCCCTATCTTGGGTATTGGGAAGAAAGAAAAGCGACTGAGCACGATCCCTGGGATGGTTCCTTCCCTCTTCAAATTACCTCAAGGCTGTCTCTTCCACGAACGCTGTTCAGTAGCGCACACTGAGTGTGATCAATTGGAACCTCCAATGATCGACCTGGGCAATGGTCACATTGTACGGTGTCACAAATATGCCTGAGGCGAAGGAACATACAAACACACCGCTTCTTGAAACCAAAGTGGTGGTCAAACACTACCCCGTCACGGGTGGCGTTTTCCTGCGCCAGATTGCCTCGGTCAAGGCGGTCGATGGGGTGAGTTTGAGTATCTTGCCGGGCGAGACCCTGGGCCTGGTCGGAGAATCCGGCTGCGGCAAATCTACCTTGGGCCGGCTGATCTTGCGTCTGGAGGAACCGACGAGTGGCGATATTCTCTTCGAGGGCAAAAGTATCCTCGGTTACGATCCGAAACAGATCAGGGCGTTGCGGCGAGAGATGCAGATCATCTTCCAGGACCCATTTTCCTCACTCAATCCGCGAAAAAGCGTGGCTCACATTGTGGGAGAGCCGCTCTTTGTCCACGGCATGACTGACCGGCATGAGCGAGAAGTCCGGGTGCTTGAACTTTTGCAGGTAGTGGGTCTCATGCGCGAGCATATGCGCCGCTACCCACACCAGTTCTCAGGTGGCCAGCGCCAGCGAATTGGAGTGGCCCGCGCACTGGCCCTCAACCCAAAGCTGATCATCTGCGACGAGCCTGTCTCAGCTCTCGACGTTTCCATTCGAGGCCAGGTCATTAACCTACTTCAGGACTTGCAGGAAGAGTTCGGGTTGACCTATCTTTTTATCTCCCACGATTTGAGCGTCGTGGAGCACATCAGTGATCGGGTGGCCGTCATGTACCTTGGGAAGCTGGTGGAGCTGGCTGATTCCGAAACGCTTTACAAGTCCCCGCTCCATCCTTATACCCAGGCCCTCCTATCTGCGGCACCTGTGCCCGATCCTAAACGAAAAAGAAAGAGAATCATTCTATCTGGAGATGTTCCTAGCCCTATCGATCCCCCTTCAGGGTGCCGTTTCCGTACGCGATGTCTTTATGCAAGGGATGTTTGCAGTCAGAAAGAGCCCTCCTTCAGAGAGGTGAAAGAGAATCATTTGACCGCCTGCCATTTTGCCGAGGAGATTTTCGGATCAAATCTTTCTCCTTGAATTCTTCCCTCACCATAACCCGCGAATGAAATAGTAGGCCATCATTCCTGAAACGCCTAACTTCAGAGCCGTCCCTGCAAGGCTCCCGATGAATACTCCCCATCCGGCCTTCAGGGCTTTCCCTCTCTCCTTTTGCACCAGCCACTCAACTGTCACCGCACCGATGAAAGCACCGAGAAGCATCCCAAAGGGAGAGAAGAAAATCCCTATCGCCATTCCTATGACCGAGCCCCAGATCCCCCATTTCGTTGCTCCATATCTTTTGGCACCCCACAGGGGAATTAAATAATCCCCAATCGTCACAACAACGGTGAGGATGGCCATGATAATGATCAGGGTTGGGGTGAGCGGAGGAGAAAACTGCTTCAGCAGGGCGAGTAAAAGAAGTCCAAGAAAGCTGAGCACAGGTCCCGGCAATATGGGAAGGACACACCCAGCTATGCCGAGAAGCACAAAAATACTCCCAATAATAATTGCAATGGTCTCGAGCAAGGTCTTTCAGCCTCTATCTACTTCTTGATCAGTTCGATCTCGATGAAGATGTCCACATCTTCTCCGACAACGACCCCCCCGGTCTCAAGCGCTCTATTCCATGTGAGACCGAAATCCTTGCGGTTAATTCTTGCAGTGCCCGCTGCACCCCGTCTGAAATTTCCCCCGGGATCCTTCACCTCTTGGGTCGGTCCCTCCACATTCACGGTCACCTCTCGGGTCACTCCGTGAATTGTGAGGTCTCCGGTGACTTTCAATCGGTCCGGACCGTTCTTTATGACTTTCTTCGAGACAAAGGTGATGGCAGGATATTTGGCCACATCAAAGAAGTCCGACGCCCTCAGGTGCTCGTCCCTCTTGGCATGGCCTGTATTCACGGAGGCTGCATCGATTATGAGCTCAACATTCAAATTGGAGATATCTTTGTTATCCATCGTGACGGCTCCTTTCACCTTGGTGAAATCCCCCTTCACGTTGGAGACCATGAGATGGCGGACCTTAAATTGAAAGCTTGAATGATCGGGGTCGATCTGCCAGGTAGCGGTCTGGCCCAGAGCCGGGAATGTGAAAAAAAGTGTCAAGACAATTAAGAAAATAAGCCGTTTCATATTCCTTCCTCCTTGTTAAGATATTCCCCCCCTGCCTACTTATTATAATCACCGTTTCTCGTTTTATCTACTTGGAAGTTCAAGTTCGAAGATAGGGAGGGCGTTTTCAATGCCAACCGTAGAGGAAAGTTCCGGGAGAAGAAGAAAGGTGAGGAAAAAGCTGGGCGATCAGATGAGTGTTCAATCAAAGAAAGAGCTCAAACTTCTGCTCTGTCACCTTTTTCCCCCACTGAGTTCCTTCGGCTTGGTGCACAAGCCTAAAACCAAACTTCTCATAGAGGTGACGAGCCGCATGAAGTCCCTCGAAGGTTTCGAGATAGATCTTTCTATAGTCTTTCTTCTTGCAGAAGGAGATGGCTTCCTCCATCAGCCTATGGCCGAAACCCCGATCCCGAACCTCCGGTGAGAGGATGAACCATCGAAGGTGTGCTCCATCTGTTCTTGCCTTTATGCCATCAATAGCAATCCCTCCTTCAATTCGATCGTTAAGGGAAACGATCCAGAGACCATCGCGCGTCTCATCGAAACGGCTGAGAAATTCGGCCATCTCTTTGGCCACTCTGGCTTCGAAGAAGACTCCAAATCCCCAATCGAGGTGGTAGTAGCTGGCATGGAGCTCGACGATTCGACCAATCGCTCCCGGGTGATAGCCTATGAGGACCACTTCATTCATTGTCTCATCGTACATCTTATTTCAGGATTCATAAATAGCAAAGCCCCCGAAACTTCCGGGGGCTTCGCATTGCCCTGGGACCATCCTATTTCTTATGGCATTTGTTACAGTTGGCCTGGTCATTTGTTTTAAAGGCTTTTTCTCCGTTATGGCAAGTACCGCAGCTCTTGCCACCATTCATCTCGGCCATTGTGACGCTTGGGCCTTTTTTCATCGGGTAAATCTTTGTATGGCAGTCCGTACATTTTGCACCCTTATCTGCATGGGATTTGCCGTCAAAGACAACCTTACCAGCAGATGCTCCTGCATACTCAACTGTTTTCCCCGATCCAACAGCAAAGGCATTTACTGCGAAGGCCACCGGGATGAGCAGGCTTAAAACAATCACTCCTAATCGCATCTTTTCACCTCCTTTCATGGTATCCCCCCAATCGGTATGAAACCGATCTTCGTTTACCGTCCTCACCTGTGATGGATTTTCTTTCTTGAATCGGCAGGAAATAGTTCAAATTTTATAAAATAGATCAGAATTATTTTCAAGGCAGGTACCGGCCTTTCCATTCTCAGACGAATCAGCGTATTCTTGAGATACCAAAGATAAGCCATGCCCAACCGAAAAGAAAGGCGATTCCACCGATAGGCGTAATGGCACCAAGCCATTTGATTCCCGTTATTGCTAAGACATAGAGGCTTCCTGAGAAGAGCAAAATGCCAATTAAAAAGCCGAAACCTGCAGGGGAGAAAGAAATCCCTTTAAAGAGATGCTGGAGCACTCCTACAGCAAATAGTGCCATGGAATGAAACATCTGATAGAGGACTGCTTTTTCATAGACAGATTTCCCATACTCATCCAGGATATTCTTGAGCGAATGGGCCCCGAAGGCTCCAAGGGCCACACTTAAGAATCCGAAGAGTGCCGCCAAAAAGAACCAGATCTTAACCATGTTGAGATAGACTGTTCAATTTCATTCGTTCTGGGTTCTCAGAATGGTATGTCTTAAATGATACCCAAATAACATCATTACAGATTTACTTCCCCTTTACCTCCATTTGAGGTGCGATCAGAATCTCAACACTTCTGTTCCGGGCACGCCCCTCTTTGGTGTCATTGCTGGCTTCTGGGTGATAAAAGGATCGACCGACAGCTTCCAAGTCCTTGGGATCCAAACCAGGTTTTTCTTGAAAATACCGGACCACGGATGCAGCCCGAGCGGCAGAAAGTTCCCAGTTGGAAGGGAATTTATGAACATAATCTGGACGGATAGGAACGTTATCGGTATGTCCTGTCACCCGGATCTTTTTCCCTTTGATATTCTTCAATGCTTCTCCGACTTTTTTCAGGATCTTCTCTCCTTCCGGGGTGAGATCTGCTTTTCCAAATTCGAACAGAATGCGATCGACGAAGTTTAGAGAGAGTGATTCCTGGGACTCTTTGATGGTCACCTCCTGTTTCTGGATCTGGCCTTTCAAATCAGAGACGAGCTTGTCGTGGGTTGACTTCATCTGTTTTATCTGGGCTTCGGTTATTTCCGCCACCTTTTGGTTCTGTTCCGAAAGATTTTTCTCACAAGCCTGAAGGGATTGTTTAACATTCTTGTTAGAGGCGGAGAAAGATAAGATCGCGATGATTGAAGCCGCCAACAAAACCGATAGAATCATGATCGCAATATTCTGTTTTGTAAACATTCCTACCCCTCCTTTCGCAATGATGGGATGTCCCCCACCTTTTTAAGGATTGTGATTAGGAACGTCATCCCTTTTTCAGTATTTCTCTGATGCGGTTTCGATCCTCTTTGCTCTTTTCATCGACCGGAACCAGTTCAATTTCATCTGGGGAAGAGGCGCCCAGGCCAAGGTCCACTGCCCTAGCAATCTGTTCCTGTTCGAATATTTTTTTCTTCATGATGGTCTCATTGCTTCCGAGATATTTCAAAATGGCCACTCCCACCGCGTCAATGGCCACCCGATCGGCCGAGGCGAGGAGCATATTTGCCTGGGCCCGCTTTCCTGTCATGGGCCCTCCGTCCACAAAGGCCTCCATTCCGTCGAGGATGACCAGGGCGGGCTTAAACGGTTGATTGATCTCTGCAATCATCTTTCGCTGATGAGGAGAGCTATGGAGCTCCCGCATATATTCATATCCATGGCGGGAGGTTGGGACGACTCCCACGTGAAGCTTGAGCGCCATGGTGAAGACCCCTCCGTACTGGTGCGTCTTCAAACAACAGGTAGAGATGAGGCACTCAGCATCGAGGATAGGCCTTGCAATCCGAAATCCCTTGGTCCAGTGGCTCTTCTTCGGTTCGAATAAGACCCAGTCCTTCTCATCCAGATGATCGAAATTGATCACTTTCACATTCCGCTTTTTCAGAAGAGGCAAAATCCCCTTTTCCTCCATGACCTCCTGGGTCGGTGGATAACTCCTCTCTCCGAGGCTGATGGATTTTGCTCCCATTTCCCAAATCTCCTCCACAAGAGCGGCCAGCGTGTCATTGTGTGTGGATCCTGGGAAAAGGTCTGCCGTATTGAAATTCGGTTTGATCAAAACCTCTTTGCCTTTGACGGGATTCGTCTTCAGCGATTTCATCAAGGACTTGATCCCATCCTTACGGTTTTCGGTCTTCACAAAGGCGACGGAGCTTTTCGTTTCGGACATCACTTTCCCTCCATCGATTCCAAAAAATAGCGCTCCTCCTGCGAGCCCTGTAACTTTTATGAAATCTCTTCGGTTCATTCTCTCCATGGGTCACTTCTAACCCCTCCCCCCTTCTTTGCTCCTTGACCGGAACGTGCCCCGCAAGAAGTCTTTCGATTACGCCGTTATCCATCTCTTTCGCTTCATCTAATCTAAATATCGGGCCTTCATCACGAGAGGTTGTTTTTGTGGACCCTGGCTAGAAGTGGCGGCATAGCCGACAGGAACGACGGCCATGAATTCTCCCTTGGGTTCGCCCAAAAAATCCAGAACCTCATCCTTGATGAGATAGAGGATGCCCAACCAGACTGTGGCCAGTCCAAGGGAGGTCGCAGCTAAGAGCAGATTCTGAACAGCGGCTGCAGAGCTCTGAATCTCCATGGTCCGAAAGAAATCGTGGGCCATCTCCCTTTCGACTTTAAAAAGTTGAGTCCCATGGCGAATCAGATCTCCCGTATTGGCAATCGCAATGACGACGGCCGCCCCGGAAATGCTTCGAGCCGCCATGCGAAGCAAGGTCGAAGCCGGGCGGGGAAACTCACCCGATTGGGAGGTAACGAGTTGGGCGAGTTCCTGCTTCTTTCTATCCCTCATCACCATAAATTTCCAGGATTGCTGATTGTGGGCCGAAGGGGCTTCATTCGCCGCATGGAGCAGAAGGTTGATATCCTGGTCCGATACTTCTTCTTTCGTAAAGAGTCGGATGCTCCGCCGCTGCTTGATGGTCTGTAAGGTCTCATTATTTGCTGATTTCACATCCACCCTCCGTCCTACATGAAATCGTATCACATCCTCTTTCTTGGAACAAATTCTGTTTGGAGTGAAGGCCAGGGATCAGAGATTGTAACCCCTCAGTTATGGGTTCTGGGGCAGAGAATTCGACAGGAATACCTCCGAAAATCTTATCAAGCGGACGATATTATTTTTTGCTAAGGGCAACAGCCGCTACCATTTCGTGGCTGGTTAAATGGGTTTGGATCGCGATCCGACGATCAGCGATCAGAGGATTCCGCTATAAGATTTTCTCCGGCATCCCTGTCGAATTCTGGAAAGTTCGTGTGTGTAACTGAGGGATTACCAGAAATTACAATTTGTTGTTGGAAAGTCATTTCAAGCATGGTAATTTAAAAAGATAGAAAAACCGAAAAGGAGATAGTCATGGGAAAAATATTCATATTATTTCTCTTTATCGTTCTTTTCTTCAATGTTCCTGTTTTCGCAGGAGACCGATCTTCCAACGTTTCCTCTGTGCTGGATAGTGTGGGAGATGTCCTGTGCATCAGGCCCCTGGGGTTTGTCCGTGTGATCATCGAAGCGGTGGCTTTCGGAGTTTCACTTCCAGTCACCGCCCCTCTAAAAAAAGTGGATGCGGCATCCGAGTTCCTGATCAAGGATCCCTACTCCTTTCATTTTGAAAGACCCCTGGGAGAAATGTGATATGAAAAGAGCGGGCCACTTCTTCTAAAGCCTCTTTCTGAAAAGGGCGAAGAAGTGTTCTTTTAGCTTTTCCAATAAAGGCCTTCGGTACCATTCTTCCAAATCGACCCTGAGAGATTCTTTCAAATCCTCCTCAAATATTTCAATCATCTTACAAGCAAAGGAGGCATCGAGGATCCCGATATTCCCCTCATCGTTATAGATCAAAGATTGGTAATCCAGATTGGTGGAACCCACGATGCTCCAGTATTGATCAAACACATAAGTTTTGGCGTGGAGCATTTCTCCCCGGTAGGTATAGATTTCAATCCCCGACTTTAAAAGTCTTGTGAAAAAAGCCCTTCCTGCATAGGAGGCAGCAGGAACATCGCTTTTCCCCGGCACTAACAATCTGACCCTCACCCCCCGCCTTACCGCATCTTCTAAAAGCGCGATCATCCTTCGACTCGGGGTAAAGTAAGCAGTGGTGAGTGAAATCGTTGCCTTCGCTGTCTCAATACTGTGGCGAAGGAGATTCCTCATTCTCTTTCGACCTCTTCGAGAATAGACGAAGATTGGAAGGGCAGGGATACGACCTTTCTCTTTCTTTGCATGGGGCTCTACACCTTCTTGCCGGAACACGATTTTTTCTCCTCTCCAAGTAGTCCAGCTTCTTTTGAAGGTTTCGAGGAGTTCCTTGACAATAGAACCCTCGATCATGATTCCTGTATCCCGCCAGCCCCTACTTTTTCTTCGTAGGTGCAAACCGGAGTATTCATTGGCGATGTTGAGTCCTCCGGTAAAGGCTTTTTGGGAATCGATCACAATGAGCTTTCTATGATCTCGATGAACATAATGAAAGGGAGCTGTCCATTTGAAAGGATGAGAAGCCCGGATGGGGATACCCGCGCGTCCCATCTCTTTCCAGAAACTTATCGGGGTTCCAAAAGAGCCGAAATGATCATAAAGGAGAAGAACCTTCACCCCTTGCCGGGTCTTCTCTTTCAGTAACTCAGATAAGGCTCTTCCCGTTTCATCATCTTTAAATATATAAAATTGCAAACAGATGAACCGTTTCGCTTCTTTGATCGCATCGAAGATCGTGTCGAAGGATTCTTTTCCCTTCCAGAGGAGTTGAATATGGGTGGCTGAGGAGAATTTACTCTGAAAAATCCTCTCAATGGATTTGATGGTAAACCTTTTTTTCATAGGGACGGCAGAACAACAGTGGGGCGATCAAGAGGAAATCTTTCTTGAACCGCCTCCAAATTCAAAAGGTTTAGCGGGATGAAAACCACCTTTCAATTCTCTTGACTTGTTCTTAGTCGATCCGTCTTCTGGATAAATCGTTGAAGGGCGTTGAAATATTCCTTGAGGCCCATGAGCATGATGTCGTTATGGGTGGCGGATGGAATGATGAGAAGTTCCTTCTCGTCCGTCCCGAGGTGGTGATAGAGGTCTCTCGCGTTTTGGAGTGGAACGAGCCAATCCTGTTCCCCATGAATGATCAGGGTGGGAAGGAATATCTTCTGAATACGCTCCAAACATGCCTGATCGATCTTTTCTAGACCCATTCCATGATCCGGCATGCCAAGATGGACCATGATCCTCACCACGCTCGGAAAGCCACTTTCCAGGATGAGCCCTTTCAGTGCCTCTTGATGGTGATAGGCCAGTTCCAAGGCGGAGATACTTCCCAAAGACCTTCCCATGACCCAGAGGTCCGTTCGAAGATTTCTTCTGGCGAGCTCGGCTCCGATCTCTTTGAAGATCGCATGGGAATCCTGAACAAGGTCAGTGAGGGTAGGGACCCCGCCGCTGGCCCCATAACCCCTGTAATCGCCGACGATTAAGTTAAGGTTTTTTTGATGATAGAGGGATGAGATCTCATCATAATCGCTCACCACTTCGCCATTTCCGTGAAAGAATAGGATCCAGGGTCCTTGGGAGTGGCCCATGTAGAAACGGCACGAGATGAAAATACCTTCCCCAACCCGTACAGAGAGGTCAAAGGCATTCTGAGGACAGGGAGTAACGTCTTTACGAGGATAGAAGATGTATTGTAATAGGAGAGGGTGGTCAATCTGTGAATAGTCGATCATGGATTTCAATGTAGCACCAAATGGATGAATAGGAAAGGGGGTTTGAGAAGTAATGCCTCCCTGAAGCGTGGGGAAAAGCTGGCGATTCGGCAGGAATGCTTCCGAAAATCTTATGAAGCTGCCCGTCCATCCCGTTAGGACGGGACAGGCACGACGGGGCTTCCCGGAGAAGAATTATCATTCATATTGTGCCCCTTGACCCCGCCTGCCTGCCTACCGACAGGCAAGCAAGGCGGGGTTTGCAGGGCACTTGCCGGTCAAGCGGATATTCTATATTTTGAAGGGCAGGGATAATATTCTCTCACAATAGGTTGGTCCATGCACGGTTGGAACCTCTCTTTCAGTTCAGGGACGAACTGATGTTGCTGCTATAAGATTTTCTCCAGCATCCCTGCCGAATCTCGTCAAATTTCCACGGGAGAACGAGGCATTACTTCTTGGATAGGGACTGTAGGAAGAAGCCTGTCCCAAGGGATAGGGATCGGGGCGGGAGGATCCTATCACCTTAATCGATATTTCCTGTGACCTCTTGTTCTTCTTGCAGATCACTCTGTGTCGAAGAGGAAGGCTCCTCCTGCGTTTTTTCCTGCTCTGCCATCATCGGGTTTGGGGTTATCACAGGCTCGAATGCCTTTTGAGAAGGTTCAGCAATCGAAATTTCATCTTGCCCTAAATCCCTCGCTCCCCCGACTTCTTCTTTTGTCTTTTTTGGGAGTTTCAACTCTTTGAAGGGCCTCTCAGGTTTTTGGAAAGCATAGACCGAGGACCCTTTTCTCTTCAATCCCTCTCTCGAATAGATGTTTTGCGGATTCCAGAGCAACCAGCCCTGTGATCCAAATCGCTCCACTCCATTGATCTGCTCTCTAATTTCCCGTTCTTCAAAGAACCTTCGGTCGAAGGCATAATCTCTAAAGGCCTGCAGCCATGGTCGAAAACGAAAAGGTGAAAGGCCGGTCCTTTCCTGGGCCTTTTTGAGAGACAGATAGACGATCTCATAAGGATGGGTGGTGGGGATCCGATAACCGGGTATTCCATACTGGAATCCCGATGGATAGAGCATGGGAGAGAGATAGTCCAGATGGGGCGTAAGTTTTTCGAGGGTCTGCCCAATAGAGGTATCATTGAGATTCCAGCAGACATATCCAAAGATATCGGCTGAGAGGAAAACATTGTAGGGCAACAACCGCTTTCTAGCCTCCATGAGAAACCCGGAGATGGCTTTGACTCTGTTCTCCATGGTGTTAGGCATGGAGAACTGGACGGGCAGGGCATCGGGAAACCGGATATAGTCGAACTGGATTTCATCAAACCCTTGTTGAGCCGCTTCGACAGCAATTTGAATATTGTATTCCCAAACTTCCTTCTTAAAGGGATCGACCCATGCCAGGCCTTCTCGATCGTGCCATATCCTTCCATTCAGATCCTTCACTGCGAGATCAGGCCTGTGGTTCGCCAAGAGATTATCTTTAAAGGCCACAATCCGGGCAATGGTGTAGATGCCTTCGTTTTTCAAAGATCCGATCAATCCCCTCATGTCTTTCACCGTGGTGATTTTTTGAGCGCCGATTTCTGTGGCCAGGGGGATTGAACTTCTATAAGGGATCATCCCTCTATCGCCCTTGATATCGATGACAAAGCTATTGAGCTCGGTCTCCCGCAAAAGATGTAATGCGTCTTCCCTCAACTTTCTGTCCCCAATGCCGTAAAAAGAGAGATAGAGCCCCTTGGGAGTGAAGGGTACAAGTTCGATCTCTCTAGGAAGGGTAACGATCTGTTCAGCGATTCCTACAATCTTTTCGCGAGCCGCCTTATAAAGGGTTTTGAAAGTGGAGGAAGATGGCCTTGTCTCCTGAGGAGCATTGATGAGCACTTCGGCTCTTAGGTATCCACAGGCCCTTACAGCTACCCTTTCCCCTTCGATTTTGATGTGAGCCATTCCCTGTTCATCGGTTTGTTCCATTTCATTCCCGGAGGTCACAATGGCTCCTGCGATCGGTTTATCCGTATCGGAGTCGATGACTTGGATCAGTCTTTTTATTAGGGAGGCGTCCATCCCTTTCCCATTTTTTGTATAGACCATGGCATATCGAGGGAAAAGAGGGAGCAGGGTGAGTAGGATGACGAAAGAGATGATAAATTCTTTAACTCTTTTCTTTATAAACATGGTGAACCTCCCAATAGCTTCCCAAAAGCCTTCCCTTTGTCCGCATCGGTAATCAGATAACGAGGGAGAGCCATGACAGGGTCAGAAGCCTTTGTATGAAAACGCTCGATCGTAAAAGCAGAGACATAGCCCGCCCCCACCGCCTTGCGGATTAAGTCCTCATCATAAATACCAAAGGGCCAAGAGAGCATGTCCACTTGAATTCCCAATTCTTTCTCCAGTTTTTCTTTTGACTTCTTCAGCTGCATCTCCACGAAATTTTCATAATCCGGAGGGCTTAACTTCTTCCTTTCATTCTTAAAATTAGGATGCCAATACGTGTGTCCCTGAAAGTCGAACAGCCCAATGGCTTGAATTTCCCTAAGTTGGTCCCAGGTCATGGCATAGGAGGCATTTGAGATGGCGGAGGGATAAAGAAAAAGCGTTACAGGAATCTTATATTTCTTGACGAGAGGGGAAAGGTCTGTATAGACCGATTTGTGGCCATCATCTACCGTGATGGCAATGGGTCGACAAGGCAGAGACTTCCTTTTCCCGAGGTGATAATCGACCAGTTGCCTGAGAGGGATGACGGTATAGCTAGTTTCTATAAGATATTTCACATGAGATTCGAATTGGTGGGTGGTCACCGTCATGCTATCGGCCACGACAGGTCCGAAGCGGTGATAAACTAAAATAGGTATGGCCGTTCTGGCAGGACCCCCTTCGTTTTCTTTTAATCCTGCGAGAGCCGATGAGAGTCCTATGAAGGAGACGATGAGAAAAGCAGCGCCAAACATGACGGCTTTCAACTGCAGCCTTGAAATCACTTACTCCTCCTGGATTTAATCTTTTTTCCTTTTAGATATTCCTCCAGAGCCTCATCCATAACTTCTTTGATGTTCTTTCTCTTCCAGTACGCGAGCGACTTTATCTTCTCTAAGTGATCCTCCCGTAAAATGAAGGTCGCCCTTGTCCAACCTTCCCTGAGTCCATCATACGAAGTCTTCGTTTGCACCGTTTCTCTATCCTGTAAACTTTGTAAACCAGGTAAACTAGATCAGACAGCATTGCATCAAGCGTGCCATTTCACCACACTCCAATATGAATATAACTTATTGAATTTTATAAATATTATTTCTGGGCGAACGGGGGCTCTCTTAGCTCAATGCTGAAAGTGACAATGGTTGGCTTTAGAATGACAAATTGTCTATTTAAAAAAAGGAATGGGGATAAAGAGGGGTAACCCTATTGATTCACTTTTTCTTGAACTGCAGCCAGATGATGTAAACAATCATGAACACGGACGATACAGTTGCGGGGACAGAAGTCTTCTTGCTGAAAAGGGCTAACGCCAGGCCACCGGCAAGCCCATAA
>Ga0256868_10000952_pt1 | contig 16320 bp, 20 predicted proteins | sample RVTome_13_FD_187341 | JGI IMG/M metagenome (GOLD analysis project Ga0256868, IMG submission 187341) | Soil microbial communities from uranium-contaminated site in the Upper Colorado River Basin, Wyoming, United States - RVT92D227 HiSeq ...
TGAGCAAGGTCCGCAAGATCATCAAAATCGCCCAGGAGCCGATCTCCCTGGAAACGCCGATCGGCGAAGAAGAGGACAGCCATCTGGGCGATTTCATCGAAGACAAAGTGATGCCTTCCCCGCCCGACACGGTCATCCACATCAACCTCCGGGAACAGATCGAAGAGGCGCTCAAATCCCTGACCGAGAGAGAGGCCAAGGTCCTCAAGATGCGGTTCGGGCTGGGCGACGGCAACGAGCATACCCTGGAAGAAGTCGGACAGCAGTTCAAAGTCACGCGTGAACGAATCCGGCAGATCGAGGCCAAAGCTCTCCGCAAGCTCAAACATCCCAGCCGGAGCAAAAAGCTCAAGTCGTTCACCGACGGCTACTGGAGCTGATATCAACGCATTAATTAAAATGACATCCCCGTTCGGGCGGCCTAGGCGCCGCTCATACATTGTTACTTTATTTATTGCGTTTGTATTAGTCCCCGACAAAATTTCCGCGGCCCGAGGCGCCGGCCTCGTAATGACAACGGCCGATCCATAAAATACGCAGGTCTGGCTCCGATTAATCCCCCTTCAAATTGACTCTCGTGGAGATATCTGATATAAAGGCGGCGAGGGCCTATAGCTCAGCGGTAGAGCTCCCGGCTCATAACCGGTTGGTCCCAGGTTCGAATCCTGGTAGGCCCATTTGAACCAGAGGAAATGATGTGGAAATCGCATTCGACAGTCTGATCCGGTTGCAACATGTTGATAAAGAAATAGATACGATTTCCTCTTTTCTCGAAGCCATCCCCGCCAAGATCGAGGCCATCGATCAGCAGGTCAAGGCCGCGGACGCCTCCGTCATCCGCGCCAAGGAGATGCTCAGCGCAAACCAGAAAAAGCGGAGGGACCTGGAATCCCAGGTCAAAGATTTCAAGGTCCAGGCCGCCAGGTTCAAACGTCAGCTCAACGATGTCAAAACGAACAAGGAATACACGGCCTTCCTTAAAGAGATCGGGGAAACCGAACACAAGGCCGACAAGATCGAAGAGGACATCATCAATGAGATGATCGCCTCCGACGACATCGAAAAAGAGATCAAGGCGGCGAACGTCAATAAAGCCGAGGAAGAAGCCCGGCTCCGCAAAGAAAAAGAGACCCTCTTCCAGGAGCAAAAAGAGAGAGAGAGAAAAAAAGAGGTATTTTCCAAAGAACGGGAGGCCTTGCTCGCCCAGATCCCGCCCGACCAGCTCAAACTGTACCTCCGGATCAGCAAGAAGATGAACGGCCTGGTTTTATCTCCGGTCATGGACGCTTTCTGCTCGATCTGCCAGATGCGCATCCGTCCCCAGCTCGTGCACGACATCATGGAGATGAAAAAGATCATCATGTGCGAGGCCTGCGGGAGGATCCTCTACTGGCAAAAACTGCAGGACGAAGACGTTCCCGAAGAGAAAGCCGACAATCCCGATAAAGCGGACGATTCGACCGCCGGATAACCCCCTCCCCTCTTTTCAATCCTCTATTGAGATCCCCAGCCTCAGGCGGCGTCATATTTTGTGCAAAGCAGCGGATGATCATAATCATCCGCATCGGCCCCAGGAAAGAGATCTATCCTGAACTATTCATGAATTACGTTATCTCTCCCCGAATTCGGGGACACTTCCCAAATTCCGGAGAATTTGGGAAGTGTCCCCCTTGTTTTGGGAATTTGGGAAGTGTCCTCCTTGCATTTGAAAGTGATATATGGTCAGTCGCCCGCCCTCTTGACAATACACAATTTATGTGTATAATTTGTGCAGTAAACTCAGGAGGCAAAAGTCATGCAAATCAGGCACAACATCACCCTGGACGAAGAAATTTCGAGCGAGCTTGAAACGGCAGCGAAAGAGCTCGGCGAAAAGAAAAGCCGTATTATCGAGAAAGCCCTGGCCGTTTATTTCGATCTTATGGACCTGAAGCTAGCCAAGAAAAGAATGAGGGATCTCGAAAAGGGACGGGATAAGCTCCTGGATGCCGCAAAAGTTTGGAAGTCTTTGGAAATATAAAGGTGTATGATCTTAGGTTCCTCGGAAAAGCCCTGGACGATCTCAAGAGGATCGACCGGGCTCACCAAAGAATCATCAAAGAAAAACTCCTGATCCTCGCCGAAAATCCGGAGGCTCTCAAAAATAATATTAAAAAGCTCGCCGCAGATGAGGATTATTACAGATTGAGAATCGGCAGCTACCGGGTTATTTTCAAGAAAGAAGAAAAGCGGCTGATGATCATAATCATCCGCATCGGCCACAGGAAAGAGATCTATCTGTCGTTGGAGAAAGAGTCGCCACTACTACATATCACAAAAAAGCCCTGATTTTTCCTTCCGCATACTGGTGCAAGACTGCCCCAATTAATGTTTGATAAGGGATGCCGGTCTCGATGGCCTTGGTCTTCAACTTCGCCAGGTCCTTTTCAGAAAGACGAATACTGATATGTCGCGTCTTGGCGACCGTGGCCAAAGCGGCGTTTACGAGTTTATTTTTCCACTCGTCTTCATTTTCAGCAACATGAAGAGTTCTTTTCTGAGAAGCATCGAAAATCTCTCGTTCCTCTTTATCCAACACCAACCCGCGCTTTTTCTTGGAAATCATTTTAGACATCGCCTTCTCCATTCTTAAGAAATTTCTTCTTTGCTTTGCGGCTCGGAAATATCGTCTTTAGAAATATAGTATCCTTCGTTTCGATAAACGGGACAAGAAAAACATAGCCCTTTGCCCTGACCGCAAAGATCTTTTGCCCAGGATATTTCTCGGGGCGAGGATGATCAAAGACGTTGACCGGGCCTTCTTTGATCAGGATTTCAACGATATCTTCAAAGCCAATATTTCGGTTTTTCTTGAGATCCTTGTTTTTCTTTCGATCCCAGGCAAAAGGCTTCACACAAGGAGTTTATTACAATATATATACAATGTCAACCTTTTGTCAAAATCACACATTTCTCTTATTCAGTCCGTACAGCCAAGCGGCGAGGTCGTGGTAAAACATCCGGAAATCGTCCCAATCCACGGTTTTAAGCATTCGAGGAAAAAGGGTCATCTCCGCCTCGCGTCCCGGCGTGCCTTTCTTTTCCTTGGCCTCTCCCGGCGCCGCGTACCCGTCGATAAACTCTTTAAGGGTGTTCATAGACCTCCAGAATCCTGGTCCATTTTTTTCGCGCGTAGGGACTGAGGCGAAGTTTCGGCAGCATGGCGCGGATTTCGTCCAGCCCGAAATACTTCATGGCGTCGACGGCGCGCCCCCGCTCGAGAAACCGGGATAAGGCCCACTCAAGCGCCCATTGGTCGTTCGTGTCGCGCCGATGTTTAAGGAAAATCGTAAGCCGTTTTTCGTCCGCAAGATCGGGATAATCCCAAAAAACGGCCTTCAATTTTGCGGCGGATAACCGGCTCTCGGGTTCTCCCGCGCAGGCGGGTCTGTTGTCCGCGTAGCCGGACACGCTTTCCGATTCGGCTATTTTCATTTCATTGGGATGACGCATTCTTGCCGGGGCAGCCAAATATTCTTCAAACGTGCTTTCCGACACGCCTTTTATGATCGCCCTCGGTTTCCCATTAGAGGTGATCACGATGGTTTCTTCCTGGGCAAGACGCAAAATTTCCGAGGTCTTGTTTTTCAGCTCTCGAACGTTGGCGAACCGCATTTTCTTTTCGTGGCCCCGATTGTAGCTATTATTGAGGCTACATTATACCAGATATAAGCATATGATGCAATAAAAAGTCGAATTTCTTAATGCCTCCGCCAGAAAACTGATCCTTCCAGGGGAAGTCAGCGTTCCCATCCAGAAAGAAAGCTTGTCGCTTTAACCACCGGTAACACAAGGCGCTTTGCGCCGTAGCGATCATACCGCTCGGCCGGGGATCGATTTATTTTCAAGAAATATTCAGGCCTTCGTTTTTCGCGGCATCGTTCAGCATCTTGTCCGAAGAGGAAAAGTTGACCGAAATTTGATCATCTTTGCCCGGGCCCAGGCTCATGGCTGAGGCCAGATGAAGCGCGTCGAATCCCCGCAAGCCATGTTTCTCGGCCAGTCGCCCCGCCTCCCGGGCTACATCCATCGTTGCATGCAAAACAAAGAAATGTTCCCAATCTTCTTCCAGATCGGCCTTGATTGTCTCATATTTTCTTTCGTTCAGGCCTTTTTCCCTGAATTTCCTTGAAAAGGCCGCCCGGGCTTCCACATAAGAGATGATCGATGTAGTCACGAATTCCGCTCCCGCGACAAGCTTCTTGATCTTCGCCGATCCGGATTCCTCCACATAAAGCTTAACGAGGTGGCTTGTTTCCAAGTATAGGATCATCTTCGCTCTTCGATAACGATCTCCGAAACAGGCTTTCCTTCGAGCTTCGGCGGATGCTTTGAACCTGCTGGTTTTCCGCCTTTCCAGGTTCCCCTGCCGTCCCGGACCAGGGCGACGAGCCGCTCATACTCCGGGCTCTTCTGGGCGGGAGTAAGATAAGCGATGATCTCGCCCCTCTCTGTCACGGCCAATCTTTCTCCCGCTTTTACTTGTTTCAGATATTGGCTTAACTTGTTTTTCAATTCCCGCACGCCGACGGCCATTCCATCCTCCATTAATAAGGACGAATTGTCGAAAATATTTTCTTATTGTAGCTACAATATACATTTATATAGCTACAATGTCAAATCGTGCCGCCGCTAACCGTACAACACTTTTCAAGATATACGTTATCTCTCCCGGTCGTGAATTTGCAGACGGGCGCCGAATTCGGGGACACGAATTCGGGGACACTTCCCAAATTCCGGAGAATTTGGGAAGTGTCCCCCTTGTTTTGGGAATTTGGGATCGTGTCCCCCTTGTTTTGAATTCGGCGCCATCTGCGAATTCTCTTCTCGAGGAAACGACGCAATTTATGAATAATTCAGGCTATCTGTCTCCCTGCCCGTTTGGCCTTCGGCGTACTCCATCTACCTCATCAGCGTCCCCATTTAAGAAAGAAAGCTTGTCGCTTTAACCACCGGTAACGCAAGGCGCTTTGCGCCGTGGCAATCATACCACGATGATGATTTTTATGATAAAATGTTAAAATCAGTTAAGTAGGGCGATGAAAAAAAGGCAGACGGCTCTTCTTTTCATACAGGGTCTCATATTTTTATTCATTTATCCCTCCCCTGCCGCCGCAGCCACCTGGAAAGGCAACGAGCTCCTCAGTCAATTTCAGCTCGCGCCCTGGAAGCTCGGTCCTTTTCGAATCCAGCCGTCTATTGTCCTGAGCGATTTCGGTTATGATTCAAACATCTATTCGACCGATAATGCCATAAAAGATTACACCCTGACCGCCGGCCCGGCATTCAACGTTTATCTGGCGATTAAGAAAAAAGTCGTTTTGACCGTCTCAGAATCTCCCCGATATGTCTATTTTTTTGAAACGGCCCGCGAGCGAACCTGGAATAACTACCTCCGCGGCGACGTTTCTTTCCTCTTCAATAAATTCTTTATTTCCTTCGGCGCCAATTCGACTAATGCCCGCGAGCGATGGAATTATGAAATCGATATTCGACCCCGCCGCATAGAGCAAGGCTTCCAAGGTTTTCTCCTCTGGCAGCCGACCAAAAAGACCAGCCTTTCCCTCGGTGCAAGGAAATTGCGTTACGATTACGAAAACCTTGAGTTTATCGGCTATCGCTTAAGCGATCAGCTCAACCACAATGAAACCTATTTCAACGCCGGCGCTTACTACCAGCTCACCAATAGAACTCGCGCTTTTGTCGATTTCGAATACGGGAAATTTGAATTTCAGAATCCCCTTAATCCGCGCGATTCCGAAAGCCGAACGGCCTATGGAGGATTCGAATTCTCACCTACCGGCAAGATCCGCGGCCGCGTCAGGCTGGGATATAAATCTTTTCGTGCCTTAAAAGAAGGCATGTCCGACTATATAGGCTTAGTCGGGGATACCGGAATATCACTTAGCCTTTTACAAATCCTAACTCTTAGGGGATCTTACCGAAGAAATATCCAATTCTCTGTTTGGACAGATATAAATCATTATGTTGAAAATTCTTCCGGAGCAGGGCTTTCCTGCTATATTTTCAGGAGAAAAATCAGGTTGGATTATGATTTTAACTATATTGACAACATCTATCCACAGCCGGAGCAAAATCGCGCTGTTCCCGGAACATATACCGGAGGTAGCCGGGACGATATAATTTGGATGAATTCTGTCGGGATATACTTTCGCTTAAGAAAAAATATTGGACTTGGGCTCAAAATAGGCCAATGGTACCGGGAATCCGGCATCTTTCATTATAGAGCCACTAGAAATTTTGTCGGATTAAATATTACCTATGATTTTTAAGTCTGAATTCTCTCCCGTTGCTCTTGTGCCTCTCACCCATCTTCCCTTGATATTCCTTCCCGAAATCTGTATAATTTCTGAAACTTACTGAGGTGTTAGGAACCGCAAGTTCATTTAGGATATTCGAGATGAAAAAGCCTGTAGTTCTTGGGAAAAAATCAGCGCAGTCATCTATCCCGCTTTTGACCTTAGCCGCGCTTCTTCTCGTTTTTTCCGCGGCGCTTTCCGCCTCACCCCTCCAAGGATCAACTCGACAAATCACCCCCCCGGCCGCCGAACGAGTGGACCCCTTCTATGAAAAGCTTCTCGTGGACGGCAAATTCTTCTTTCAGAGCGGAAAATATCCCGAAGCTATTGAAAACCTGGAAATCGCCTATTTCGGCTTCTTGGATTACCCGCATAAATTGCTGGAATGTTACATCTATCTCGAAGTCTGCTACTTCCAGATCAAAAACGGGGGAAAGTCGCTTTATTATTACAACGAAATCAAACGGCTGAAGCTCGAGGAATCTCTTGAGAAGCTCACGCTGCCCAAGGCCGTTCTCGATCGATACCAGGAAATCAGCGCTTATTATAGCCGCACCGAGCCCAAGTTCGTCAATCCTCCGATCCTCGCGCCGCCGCCCCCTCTGGTCATCAAGGAGACAGCACGGCCAACCTCCGGCCAGGAGGCAAAGGACGGCGCCAATGTTCTAAGCTCGCCGGATCTTCTTGCAAAAGCTCGCACTGAAACCGTCCTCGATAAAAAGATCACTCTCTACAAACAGGCCTTAGACAAAGATCCGTCGAACATCGACATCTATTTTGAAATGAAAAATTCCTATGTCGCAGCCAGGAAATATCGCGAGGCGGCCAAGCTCCTCGAACTCCTCCTTAAAAATCATCCGGAAATCGTCCACATTCACCGGGAGCTCGGGGAAGTCTATTTAGGCAATAAAGATTATGATAAGGCAGCGAAGGCCCTGGCCGAGAGCGTCCAATTTGAGCCGGAAAATATCGAACTCCGCTATTTGCTCGGCAAGGCTTACATGGGCGCGAAAAAATTCAAAGAAGCAGCGGCCGAGTTCAATATTGTTCTCGCCAGAGATCCTAAATACAAGGATACGTCCGCGCTCCGGCAGACATGCCTGGGCAAGATCAAGAAATAGTGTCGAAGCTGATATGAAAAGCAGAATAATCCGGCTTATCCTCCTTCTTAGCACGGCTTTTATTCTTTTCATCGCCACCCGCCAATATCTCGGCTATCACTACCTCAGCAAATATAAATCCCTCCGCACTGAGGTCAAAAGCATCGAAAGCGGCTTTCCTGCGCTCGAAGGCGCGCTTAAAAAGGCTATTCGGTTTTCAAAAAATCCTACTTTTTATCAGGAACTCGGCCGTCTCTATCTCGAACGAGCAATGGCCGAAATCAAATTCGGAACAGCAGAAAAACGCGAATTTTACCTTGACTGTGCCAATGACGTTTTCGCCGCTGAAATCAATCGCAATCCTATCGACGCCTGGGCATATTATGATATGGCTAGAGTCTGGATGCTCTATAACTTTCCTCTTCTAACCTACGCTGAAAAGGGGAGGTTTTATTGCCGGAAAGCCCTTGAATTCAACCCGGCAAATGAATTTCTTAATCTAAATATCCTTTGTGCATACCTGACTCAATGGAATGATCTGAGTGATGAGGAGAAAAGCTTTTCATTTAGGCAGCTCGAGAAGATAGTCCGAGATAAGGAGAATTTTTTAGGACAGCTCCGCCGGCGGTGGATGGAGAATGTGAAGGATGAAGGAAAGCTGAAAGAGATTTTGATGGGCGATAAAATATTGTGGGATAAAATAAAGGGGAGTTTTAATTGAATGTTATTGCGAGGCTTCTGGACCGTGGTAATCACACATTGTGAAATAGCAGCATGAACACAATAATCTTCTCAGCTCTTTGTGCCCTCATGATCTTCCTTCCTCTTCCCTTCGGATCCGTCGAAGAGTGGGCCATATATATTTTTGAGGCCATTACGCTGGTTCTATTCGGGCTTCATATTGCCGGCCATTGGTCCAAGGCGAATAAAAACAGAGAAGAAAAATTTAAAACGCCGCGGATCCTAAAAATATTTTTGGCCGCATTTTTCGCCGTTACAATATTTCAATTAACGCCATTCCCCCCTCCGATCCTTAAGATTTTATCGCCGCCAACGGCCGCGATTTATCATAACTTGGGCCTGGCGGGCTGGCGAACACTTTCTTTTGCTCCTAATCTCACCGCCTACGAACTCCTTAAATATATCTGCTATTTTCTTTTTGGCTTGCTTGTCTTCCGCCATGTCCGCTCCCGCCGCGAAATCGAAATTTTCGTCTGGGTCATGATAGCCGGCGCCGTTTTTCAATCCCTTTATGGATTAGAGGAATATTTCGGCGGAACGCACCGGATTTGGGGCTGGAAAAATATTTTCAATTTAGACTCTGCTTTCGGAACCTTCGTGAACCGCAATCATTTCGCCGGTTTTTTAGAGATGGTTCTCCCGGTCAGCATCGGCTATCTGCTGGCCAAGGCCAATTTCTTTTCTCTGAGAAAAGGGCTGACCTTCAAAGAAAAAATCCTTTGGTTTGGCCAGGAACGGCTCCAAAAAACTATTATCTACGGCATCGCGCCCATTATTATCGGCATCGGGCTCGCTTTTTCAAGGTCGCGAACAGGAATTCTTCTTTTTCTAGTCTCGATATTTTTAATGATCATCACGATTTCCGCGGCCGGAAAGAAAAACACCGGCCCGTCCGCGATCCCGCAAAAAAGATTCGGCAAAATCATCCGCACGGTTGCCCTCGTTATTATTTTCGCCGTCCTTTTAATCGGCATCAATCCTATTATTGAGCGGTTTTCTCCAAAAATCGTCGCCGGTGAGGGCAGGCCGACTATTTATAAATATACGCTCGACTTGATCAATAATTTCCTCTTCTTCGGCACTGGCCCCGGAACTTATGTCTTCGCTTATCCAAAATTCGAAAAAGTCCAGACGCCCGGCCTTACCGATCATGCTCATAACGATTATTTGGAGCTCTTAGCCGAAAGCGGCGCCCTGGGCGGAGGATGCCTTATCCTTTTGGCATTCGGTGCCCTCGTCGTCGTTTTCGCCGGATGGACCCGACGGAGCGACTATTTTATTAAAGGGATCGCACTGGGCTGCCTTTGCGGGATTGCGACTATTCTTCTCCACAGCATCACCGATTTCAACCTTCGGGTTCCGGCTAATGCCGTTTATTTCGCGGCGCTCTATGCCCTTGCGATGAGCGCGGTCTCCCTTCGGCGGGCTTGAAAAAGGCAAAAAAAAAGCAGGAAGTTTGAAACCTCCTGCTTTTATGGACTTAAGACTCTAGCTTCTTGCCCCGACGATTCTCTTATTTCCTCATCGGCGATTTCGTAGCTTGATAAATGCCAACACCCAATCCAGCAGCCACTGCAACCCCCACTGCAATTCCAATTGGTGTTAAGAAGAACGCAGCCCCAGCTGCGGCCACTCCGACCGCTCCGGCTATTGCGCCCGCTCCGGTGACCACTCCGGCCACTACGCCCGCTCCGGCCGCCCCGACCCCGGCCAATACAGCTCCCCCCTTTTTTCCTGGCTTCAAAGCCAAAGACAGTTTGGCGATCTCATTGGCTTTTATCTGGACTTGATAACCGAAATTGAAATCGCCTATTGGGGCGATCACTCCAAGAATATACAGGCCTTCATCCAAGTTCTTGATGACGTACGAACCGCTCTTATCTGTCGGATTGCTTCTGAATTCAATTTTGGTTTTGACGTTTCTGACTAAGACAACGGCTTTTTCGATTGGAGTTTTCATATCTTCGGCAAAAATGATTCCTGTCAAAGTGCCCGTCTGTGCGCTGGAAAGAGCTTCATACGGGAAGAACAACAGGGAAAAGGAGCCAATGATTGCGTAAACTAAAAACCTCGATCCAAAAATCTTTTTTGTTAGCATAAGAACCCTCCCTTTTTGGGGATAATTGATTAATAACAAATTATTTAGCTCTTGTCAAGGAAAATTTTTGCTAAAATTTTGGCCACTTAATCGCCCATTTTTTCTTTTGTTTTATTGGATTTATCGGTTCCCCATAATCCGGAATCAGCTTGTCATCCAGAATCGCCTGGGGAATTGCTCTTACCATAGCCATGGCCTTATCGATTCCCACGATTTTTCTGGCTTCCTCGACAGCTTTGCTGAGGATCGGAGGCCGCCTCTCCGGGTCATGGGCATCAGAGGCGATGATATGCACTAAATTATTGGCCAAAAAGAGATCCGCGGTCTTTTTTATGCCGTGCCCGAATTCTCCAATAATGCTCTTAGCCGTGACCTGGCCAAGACACCCCATCTGAACCAGCTCATAAAGCAAATCCGGCCGCTCCCCAAACACCCGGTTCCTTTCCGGATGGCTGATGATGGGGATATAACCTTTGAGCATAAGGTTAAAGAAAAGATCTTTCACCCCGGGCCATATATAATCCGAGGGGAATTCGATAAAAAGATAATTCGAGCCATTGATGGTCAGGTCGTTTTGCCTGATTTTTGTTTCCATCTCGTGATGGACGAAGACTTCGGCTCCATTATAAAAATCAATCGGAATAGCCGCCGTTTTCTTTCTGAATTCAGATATTCGCGCATCAAGCAGGCTCAAATCATCATTATATTTGCTCAATCTGAATACGTGGGGAGTTAAGGCAATCTTCTTTATGCCATCTTTGCGAGCCACGCCACACATCTTCAGCGTTTCGTCCCAGTCCTTGGCCCCATCATCCCAATCCGGCAGCAGATGCGTATGGAGATCGATCATCGTTTAAATATCACTGTGAAAAACAAGGACACAATTCAGAAATTAAGTATCGTGTCCCCCTTTTTCAACTCTCCCCATAATAATGATAATAATAGTGCTTATAGTAATAATCGTGTTCGCGCGGACTGAGCCTGTTGATAATGACTCCCAGCGCCTTGATTTTCATCAAATCCAACTTTTCCCTGGCTCTCTTCAATGCTTCCCGCGAAGTCTTTCCACCCCAGACAATTAAAATGATACCGATCTTCGGTCCCATCACCATAGCGTCCGTTACGGCTAGAAGAGGAGGCGTATCGAATAACACATAATCAAAAGTCCGCTCCAGTGAATCAATAAAATGGGCCATTTTATCCGAGCCAAGCAATTCCGCCGGATTCGGAGGCACGGGTCCCGAATTGACAAAATAGAGATTCGGCACCTCAGTGGCTTTGATCAGCTCTTTGATATCTACATCCGATGTCAAATAATTCGTCAATCCGAAAAGATTTTTAATCCTGAAAATCTTGTGCAGCCGCGGCTTTCTCAAATCGGCATCTACGAGCAAGACTTTCTTATTGGCCTGGGCCAATGTCACGGCCAGATTCGATGCCGTGGCTGTTTTCCCTTCCGCAGGAAGCGGACTTGTCACGACGAGGGCTTTCATCTTCGAATCGGTAGAAGATAAAAGCAATGCCGTCCTTATCGATCTATAACTTTCCGAAAAATTGGATTTCGGGGAAAAATGGGCGATAAGGTCTATGGATTTAATGACCGAAAGAAGCTCTTCTTTTTCGCCTTTAGCGCCCGTGGCCGCGCTTCCCTTTAAGGCACTTCCTGCCGCCATTATCCCTTCCCCAGTCCCTATTGAATCGGCTTTATCCCCCTTATTCTTCTTTTTTGTCTTCTTCTTATCTCCATATCTGTATCCGTAGCCGTATCCATAGCCTTTCGTAAAGCCTTCGGCACTAAATGTTGAGACAATCCCGAGCGTCGGCAAGCTCGCGTTTTTCTCCACATCATCGGCGCTCTTTACCGAGTTATCTAAATACTCAAACAGGAAGGCAAGGCCTATTCCTCCCATTAATCCGATCATCAAAGCCAGTATCATATTGCGCTTTTTATTCGGGCTGGAAGGGGAAAGTGGAACTTCTGCCCTGTCCACTACCCGAATATTCGATGTCCGCATCCCCTGGAGCCTAGCCGATACTCCCGTCTCGCTTTGCCTTTTTGACAAAGATTCAAGCAGCGACTTTCTGTTTTCGATTTCGATCCTCAGGCTGTTATAGCTGATGGCATCGCTGTTTAATTGGATGGCAACCTGATTTTGTTTGTTAAATATTTCCTGGAGCGACTGTTCCCTCTTGAGTGCGGCTTGATAATCCGAATAGGCCCCTTTGATGAGATTCTGCGTTTCATTCTCAAGCAATCTCTTAGCGCTTTCCAATTCCGATTTCAGTTTTTGCATTTCGGGATATTCCGGCCTGAATGTCTCGCCCATTTTTGTGTATTCCCGGCTCATCTTGAGATAATCTTCTTTCAATCGCTGAATCAGGGTGTTGACCAGCGCGTCGGGGATATAATCAGGCGTCGCATTTTTTATTTCGTTATAATAAGCTTCCCTATTTGATCTATCGATCTGGGCTTGAGTGAGGGCCTTGTTAAGCTCGGTTAGCCTATCGATGACCGTCGTTTCCTTATCGCTTAAGGCGATGATATTTTTCTCCGCGCCGTAGGCTTGAAGATCTTTTTCTTTCCTCTCGATTTCCGATCGTAAGCTCGCAATCTGCTGTGTCAGAAATTCAGTGGCTTGTTCTGTTGTTGCGGATTTGATCTCGATATTCATTTCGATGAATGAATCAAATAGAGCGTTCACTCCGTCAGCGGCAAGCTTTGGATTCCCGGCCCTAAAATTGACTTCCACCAACCGAGTCGTCCGGATGGGTTTGACGTCGAGCTTTCCTAAAAATGAGCTAACCAGTTGTCCTCTAAATACGGGATCAGATTTATTAACCGGCTTTTTCCTTTTTTCGGGCTTTCCGATGAATTCCTCATTTTCATAGAGCTTCAATTTTTCTATGGCTCGATCCGCCAACGACCGGCTCTGAAGAATTTTATATTGAGTCTGATAAAAATCATCTTGGAAGGATTCGACTTGGAATATCTGTTCAAAACTCAAAATATTGGGTTCCTTTTGAATCAGGAGAGTCCCCTTAGCGGCATAAATGGGCTTTGTGGTATAAGATCTTACCGTGACTGCAGCAAAGACAACAAACGCAAACGAAAGAATAAGCCATTTTCTTTTAAGAAAGATGACCCAATAATCGCGGAGATCGACCTCCTTCGGCTTCACCTTTAAATCTTGTGGCTCAAAATTAATCATTGATTTCTCCGTTCAAAGCATAAGAAAATGTCATCGCGGCGGCAAGAATTCGGTGACATGTTCCGAATTCTCTGGAATTCGGTACGTGTCTCCGAATTCTTGTTGTGGCAATCACTCCGTTCTTAAAATATCGATGTCGGCACATAGACGACATCGCCTTCTTTTAAAAGAGGATTGGGCTTCTTCCCATTAATGATGTCTCTTAAATTCACCTTCGTTTTGACTTCTTTTCCGTTCTTATCCTTGGTTGTTATAGTAATACCCCTTTTTGAAGCTCCTTCAGTTAATCCTCCTGCCTGTGCGATCGCCTGAAGCAAATTAATCTTCTTCGACAGTTTGACTTCCAGGACTCCGGGCTGCTTCACCTCGCCGAAGACATAAACGTTGATAATCCTGTCCGGCTGAACATTAATCACATCCTTAGATTGAATGGGAATATTTAATTTGGTGTTGCCGTTGACGAACAAATCGTCGAGATCGATGGGGATCGAGGCCGTGACGCCGCTTTTTCCTTCCCTCAGGACGAATATTTCATTCCCCGCTTTATCCGTGATGCCTCCGGCCTTGGACAGCATCTGCATGAGATTTTGCCTCCCGACAATTTCATACATGCCTGGTTTAGCTACGGCCCCGATCACGGCGACCTGTTGGCTTTGATATTCCTTGATGAACACGGTAACCTGGGCTTTTTTCAAATTTAAATATTTTTCTTCCAAAAGGCTGGCGAGCTTTTGCTCGACTTCATCCTTGTTCAAACCGCCGACCAAAACACGCTGAAGGAGAGGAAGAGTAATAGAGCCATCTTCTGAAACCCTCACTTCGATTTTGTTGAATTCAGGCATATCCTGGACTGTAATCTGGAGCAAATCCTGCGCCCCGATTAAATATTCTCTGATGAAAATATCGCGCGCTTCTTGTTGGGCATGGATCATCGGCAAAACAAGCAGGATAGCAAAAGTCACCAAAAAAAATTTAGAAGCTGGTTTTTCCCTCATTTCTTAACCCTTTATTAGTTGAAATATGCATAGATTACAGAAATCTCTCTCTATGAAATATTATACTATGAGAAAGGATATAATTCAGCTTAAGTCGCTCTATTTGTCCTCCAGAACTTCTTTAAATCGCATATCTTCATATCGACAATTTCTTAACCAAGCTTTTTTCCTCTCACTTCCCATTTGCCGCGGACGCTTATCCAGATTGAAAGAATGATTAAATTTAAATCGAGCCAGAAAGATTGGTTGCGAATATAAAAAAGATCATATCGAAATTTTTTTCTAGGGGAGATGTCTTTAGCAAAAAAGATTGCCGATATCCCTGTCAAGCCTGGACGCACGCCGAGTCTTTTCCAGAAATTGGGGGTTGCCTCATAATTCAAAGTGCGCCCATTTTCAGCAGCTAAAATCTCGCCAACGGCCAAGGCCCTTGGTCCAACAAAGCTCATATCTCCCAATAAAATATTAATGATTTGGGGAAGTTCATCCAGTCCTTTTGCGCGAAGGACCTTCCCCACGCGAGTGATCCGGCTGTCGTTATCTCTAGCCTGTTTGATTCCAAAGTTATCATCCGAATCAGCTTTCATGGTCCGAAACTTGTAGGCATGAAAATGAGTCCCATACCTGCCCCAACGTTTCTGACGGTAAATAATCGGGCCGCCATCATCCAACTTTATGGCTAAGGCAATCATTATCGAAACCGGAGCGGAAAGGAAGATCATCAACAAAGAAAGTGTGATATCCAGAGTACGCTTCAAAATCGGCGTCTTGATTTTGGGCATAAAAATGGGACGAACTTGGGCCATAGATGAATCTGTATCCCTGAAATAAGACTTAATTTGATGCATTATGGCTCTTTCAATCTTCTGGCGATCGTTACAATCATATTACTTCAACTGTTCGGCTAATTCACGCATTGTTATGAATTTAAAGTCCCTGCACAACCACTCAAGCTTTGGCAATGTAGTCTTCAGATTCGCGTAACTCTTGAACCTGCGGAAAGGGCTCAAAGGCAGTCTGGGATGTTCGGGATCAATTTCACGAGGATGTATATATAAAATGAACGGTCTGCCGTTTGAATGAAGGTGTTTGATTCCCATGTGAATGAGCCACTTGGGCGACAACCTCAAGTAACCGCCACCAAAAAGACAAAAATGTCTTCCCATGAATTCAACTATGGACATACTTAACTCGGGCAAGGGCCCGCAGCTGGTTTTTATCACATAGGGTTCTAAAGAAGACTTTAGCATGCCTCCATGGCCCCTGGGACCTGGAAACACACTTGAATCATATTCATATCCGACCTCTTTAATGACATCAAAGGCCCAAGTGGTTTCATCCTTAATCCCAAAACCTGGAGCCCGGAAGCCACTCACTTTCTCGCCTATAATGTCCTCAAGTACCTTCTTACCACGTAAGATATCTTCAAAAAATTTTTTGCGTCCAACATGATATGCAAGAACGTGACCATATCCATGACTTGCGATCTCATGTCCTGCTCTGTGACAACACCGCATCAATTTCTTGTTTCGTTCTGCTGCCCATCCAAGCCAAAACATCGTGGTGCACACCCGATATTTGGCGAATAGGGAAAGGAGACGTTCTATGTTCGCCTCAAGGCGCGATTCCAAGTTGTTCCAACTGGCGATGTCGGGCACAGCTGGATCGTTAAGCACATGGAACCACTCTTCGACGTCCACTGTGAGCGAACTGACTCGGAACTTATAGGACATCCTCATCCCCCCAACCGATCGACCACGCATTCCGATCTAATAGAACATCGGCGACTGCGGGGTCGAAAGCACGAGCGCCAAAGTA
>Ga0256868_10000953_pt1 | contig 16316 bp, 20 predicted proteins | sample RVTome_13_FD_187341 | JGI IMG/M metagenome (GOLD analysis project Ga0256868, IMG submission 187341) | Soil microbial communities from uranium-contaminated site in the Upper Colorado River Basin, Wyoming, United States - RVT92D227 HiSeq ...
AGCCGCGTCCCGCGCCCGGTTCGGTCGGCGGTGGCGCAACCACCCCTCCCTTCGTCGGGCAGGGTCACACGAGCACCGCGTACCGGCACCGCGTATCACCATCTCACCTTCTTTGCGCGAGCCGGACAACCAGGGGATGCTAGCTGCGCCTGGTGGTATCCGGCGCTGCACCGACTATGAAAGAGCGCTGTTCCGGTCGAACCGGATCACTCTGCCCAGCCGCAAAGCCGGCACCGTCTACTGACCACTGAGGCGCCGGTCAACCAACGCCTGCCAGCCGCGGAGCTCGTCCTGCCTTTCCGCGATTCGGTTCTGAAGCTCCACGATCTTTCCCTCGAGCGCGTTCTGGCGTTGGGCCAAACGCTTGAGCTCCACGTCGATCCCCGCAACGGTCGCGTCTCGCTCCTCCGCGGGCACCTTCTCCTGCGCCGCGATCACCTCTCGGTGACCCTCGAGCCGCGATCGCTCTTCCTCCACCGAAGTCCGCTCGTCCTGCGCCTGCCGCAGGAGCGTTTCGGCCCGTTCGACCTGGTCGAGTGCCATCTGCGTGCGCTTCATCAACAGGTCCAGCTGCCCGTGCGCGACCTGCTTTGTCAGCAGCTCCGCCACCTCTCGCATCGTGGCGTTCAGCTTTGCCAGCTCCCGCGCGCTGGCATCCTCAGGTTTCGCGACCTGGGCAAGCACGTTGTGCCCAGCGATCGTCAGAACCGCCACGGCCACCGCCACCACTCTCATGTTGGCCTCCCTCGTCTCATTATCTCGTACGGTTCGGCGTGTCCGGGGTTCCAGCGTCTCGCCCCGCCCGGCACCGGGGGTCCACACCCAGCGTGCAGCCATCACGCCCCCGGGCTGGCTTGCCCGGCGAGCGAACCCGGGCTACCGTGCTGCGATGTACACGCGCTGCTGCTCGGCCGCCGTACCGCCGAACCGCGCCGTGAGCGGACCGAGACGATCGTCTCGCGCGTGGAGGCCTCGTGACGCACCGCCAGCGACCTAAGCTCACAGTTAGACTGCCATTGATGTTCGTTTGGGGGCTCCCACTGATCTGGCTCGGAGCGAACGCCGGCCAGACCCCCGACCATGTCCCGGGAATCGGGGTGCGCTCCAGCGTTCAGATCTCGACCGACGAGCCGGCCGCCCGCCACCTCGAATCGTGGCTGGCGATCAACCCTCGCGATCCCCGCAACCTCATCGCCGCCTCGATGGTGTTCGGCGAGCGCGGCGGCGTGGCAGCCTACGTCTCGCAGGACGGCGGCACGACCTGGGTTCGCGCAACACACGGAGCACAATCGGATCGGGTTTTCGAAGGCTTGGACCCGGCGGTGGCGTTCGACCCGGAGGGCACAGCCTATCTCCTCACATTGTCGGACGACGTCGCAGTCTGGAAATCGGCCGACGGAGGACGGAGTTGGGGCGAACGCGTCGTTGTTTCCGGCTCCGGCGACCGTCCCTTTATCGGCTGCGACCGCTCCGGGCAGCAACCGCTCCGCGGACGAATCTACGTCAGCGGTAAACGCTCCATCACGGTGTTCGGGCATCGTGCGGTGGACTGGCACCCGGAACTGGACATGATCGCGGTCGCCACCTCGCGCGACGGCGCCGCCAGCTTTGGCTTTCCCAGGCTTTTCCTCCCGGCGCCAGAGAAGGAGCTGCTGAATCTCGTAAGCGATCTGCTTGTCGCCCCCGATGGCAGGCTGATCCTCGCCCTGCAGACGTTCAGTCGAGACCTGGACCTTCGCGCTCCCCTGTTGAACGGCTCGTACTCGACGATCGTTTCCTTAGACGGGGGGCGGAGCTTCTCGGAACCGCGACCGCTCGCGGACTTCCGGACCTTCGGACATGCCCGGGAGGGGAAGTCGCTCTTTGGGCTCGGCGGCGGTCGTCTGGCCATGGACACGTCCCAGGGACCCACTAAGGGCAGGCTCTACTGTGCCTGGCTCGATGTAATCGACGGCTACTTTCAGGTGATGGCGGCGGCCTCGGCCGATGGCGGAAAGAACTGGTCGCGACCGGTTCGGGTGAACGACAACCAGGAGGCGGTCGATCAGAGCAACCCCGCGATTACGGTCAACGACGAGGGAGTGGTCGGGATCTCGTGGAACGATCGGCGCGGCGATCCGAGTGACCGCTGCTACCAGCTCTTTTTCGCAGCGTCGGCGGACGGTGGAGCGAGCTTCTCGCCCAATCTCAAGGTGGACGACCGGTTCACGTGCCCGATCGGCCAGCCCCCAAACCCCAACGCCGGCGAAGGCCTCAAGGCCGACCCGAGCGTCGACCCCGTCAACTCCGAGTACCGGTTCAAGAACGGCGGGGACACCCAGGGCATCGTCGGCATCCCGGGTGGCGGGTTCCACCTGGCGTGGATCAACGGCGGGACGGGAGAGATGCAGCTTTGGTCGACAGTGGTTGTGGTGGACAAGGACCACTTGCCACGTGTGCCTTCGATGCCCCGCTAGAAACCCGAGAAATGCCAAGGCCGAATTTCGCCCCTCATGGGCACCCGGTATTCCCGTCTCATCTTCTGCACCGCAGACCATTCGGCTATGCGGAGTCGCTTGCTGGAGACCCTTGGTGAAGGTAGCGTGGCTGCGGGCTGACGCAGCGCATCTGATCAGGCGGGGCGCCAAAGCCCAGCATCACGGGAAGAGCGATGGAGGCCCTCGTGAACAGCGCTAATCCTATCGATCTGCTTTTCGGAGGGATGGAGAAGCTCGGGCCGGGCGGCAACACTCATACCCTTCACGTTTTGCGCCTCCTTCCGAAGCAGCGGTTCGGTGTCATCGTGGACGCAGGTTGCGGGACGGGTCGTCAGACACTGGCGCTCGCGAAGGAACTCAACACCCTGGTCCATGCTGTCGACTCGCATGAGCCTTTCTTGAACGACCTGGCCCGGCGCGCCGTGGAGGCGGGGGTCGCGCATCTCGTGCAGGCGCACTGCATGGACATGAAAGACATCCCCGATGTCTTCCCGCACATCGATCTGCTCTGGTCGGAGGGTGCGGCGTACAACATCGGCTTCGCCAACGCACTGACCGTCTGGGCGTCCGCGATCAACCCCGGGGGTTTCGCGGTCGTGAGCGAGTTGTCGTGGCTGCGGGAACGGGTCCCCGACTCGGTGCGGGAGTTCTTCCACTCCGGCTATCCGGACATGCAGTCCGTCAAGCAGAATGTCGCGGCTGCCCAGAACGCCGGCTACAAGGTGCTCACCACCTACACGCTCCCGGACGAGGCGTGGGTGGATGGCTACTACGACGTTCTCGGGCCACGCGCCAAAGCCCTCCTGGATCACCCCGACCCCGGCGTCAGGGATTTCGCAGCCGAGACAGTCAAGGAGATCGAGACCTTCGAGCGCTCCGAGGGCAGCTATGGGTACGTCTTCTTTGCACTTCAGCGCGCCTGACGGCCGGAGCGCGCTCCGGCCATGACGACCTACATCGCCTTGCTCAGAGGCATCAACATCGGCGGCCACAAGCAGGTCGCGATGGCCGATCTGCGTGATCTCCTCACGGCCCTGGGCTTTGCCGACGTTCGATCCCTGCTCCAGAGCGGCAATCTCGTTTTTCGAGCAAGGGCGCGGACCAGCGGGCAACTGGAACGCCTGCTCGAGACGGAGGCCGAGAAGCGCCTCGCCCTCCAGACCAGCTTCTTCGTCCGCACCGCAGAGGATTGGGAGGCCATCGTCGCGCACAACCCCTTCCGCGAGGAGGCCGAGCGCGATCCGGCCCATCTTGCAGTCATGTTCCTGAAGGCCACACCGAACGCCAGCGATGTGAAGGCGTTGCAGGCCGCCATTACGGGGCCGGAGGTCGTTCGTGCCGGAGGCAGGCAGGCCTACGTCACCTATCCGAACGGTTTTGCCCTCTCGCGCCTGACGAACATCCTAATCGAGAAGAAGCTCGGCACCCGGTGCACGGGTCGCAACTGGAACACGGTCCTCAGAATCGCCGCCCTCGCCGGGGTCTGACGCGGCGGGACCCTTGCGCGCCGGGCACACGCCGCGCTCAGGCGGTGATGCTCGACTCGATCCGCCTGTCCGGGACGAGCCACATGAGCGCCACCAGGACGTACAGCGCGTCCGAGAACCACTGGTTCACGAAGGCCAGAGCAATCGCCAGCACGTACAGCCCGACGGAGAGCTTGCCCTTCACATCGCTACCTACCGCCTTCGCGAGCTTCGACTCTGGCCCGTGCTCCGCAACGATCGCGTTCGTGAGGATGGTGTACGCGATGGCGGCCATGAGCAGCACGCCGCCGTAGGCTGCCGTGGGTACCGACGCGAAGTGGTTCTCCCCCATCCAACCGGTAACGAACGGTACGAGCGACAGCCAGAACAGGAGGTGCAGGTTCGCCCACAGGATCTTTCCGTTGATCCGATCGGCCGTGTGCAGCATGTGGTGGTGGTTGTTCCAGTAGATGCCGAGAAACACGAAGCTCAGCACATAGGTGAGGAACACCGGCAGGAGCGGGCGCAGCGCTTCCCAGTCCGCCCCGTGCGGGATTCTCAACTCCAAGACCAGGATAGTGATCAGAATCGCGACCACGCCATCGCTGAACGCCTCGAGACGCCCCTTGCTCATCGCTCTTCTCCCGTCTCCCCGAACCAACCTTGGCACCCGGCGCAGAGGTTGCCTTGTGGACAGCCTTTCACGATCAGTGGGCGTGCCGGCAGTACACAGGAACCACGTGCATACCTGTCGGCATTCTCCACCTCACGAGGTGAGGTCGTCCCCGAGCGGGAGCGGCCGCGGGCACACCGCGGGACGTCACGCCACACACGCCGCGCGTGGTGCCTGCCAGGTCAGCGCTCCGCTTTCATGAGAACCTCGCGCCTTCCCGGGCCGTATGACCGGCAAGGAGGGCGCGTTTCCGATTCGTCTCTACCCGTGAGGTGGCGGATCCCTTCGAGGTTGGTCGGCTGAACGGAGCGAGTCATGACGCCAGCTTTCAGATTTTCCGTGTTGGGCGTGCTCGTGGCCATCGCGATCACAACGGCGATGGACGCCGGAGGGCTCTCCGCCTTCAGCTCCTTGCCGTTGCTTCCCCTGGTGGCCCTCTTTTGGTACCTGGGCCGGTTCTCCCGGATCGAGGTCGGGTTCGCATGGGGACGATGGCGCCACCACGGCCTCGCGGTAGTCCACCCTCTGGTCGTTCTTGGGTCAGCCGCCCTCATCGCCGCGGCGGCCGGAGCGGTCCACCTCGCGAACACAGACTGGAAGAAAGCCGGGTTGAACCTGGTCCTCGTGACGGTCTCGACGATTCTGGCCGCGATCGTCACGGAGGAGGGCTTCTTCAGAGGGTGGCTCTGGGCCTCCCTGAGAAGAGCTGGTCAGAACGAGGGCCAAACCCTCTTTTGGAGCAGCATCGCGTTTTCGTTGTGGCACTGGTCGGCGATCACGCTGAAGACGGGGTTCGACGTCCCGGCGGCACAGATACCGGTCTTCATGATCAACGCGGCGGTCCTCGGCGCGATTTGGGGCATGCTGCGGTCGATCTCCGACTCCGTTGTCGTCGCCAGCGTGAGCCACGGCCTATGGAACGGCGGGGCGTACGTGCTATTCGGGTACGGTACCAAGGTTGGAGCGCTGGGGGTCACACAGACTTCCATCTTCGGACCGGAGGTCGGCTTCATCGGGCTTCTCCTAAACCTCGCCCTTGCCTTCGCTCTTTGGCGTTGGTGGAAGGCACACACCACGATGGCCGGCTGAAACGCGTGCAGCGAATGAGACGTGTGCCCGCTTCGGGCCGGTGGCGCCGGTTCGTCGCAGCCGCGATAATCGGGGCCGGAGGTGGAAGCATGACACCGGCGCCCGTAAAGCCCACGGTTCCCTTCTCGGCGCTGGAGGCGCTCGACATCCGCGTCGGGACGATCGAGAGCGTCGAGGATGTCCCGAAATCTGCAAACCTCGTCCGCCTCGTCGTGAGTTTCGGGGACCACAGGAGGACGGTCCTCGCAGGCATGAAGCAGGAGCGAGCGAACCCGGCCGAGATCCAGGGGCGTCAGGCCCTCTTCGTCGTCAACCTCGAGCCTCGCAAGATCATGGGCGAGGTGTCCGAGGCGATGGTGTTCGACCTCGGATCCCCCGACGGGATCACGCCGGTGCTTGCCGTTCCGGAGCGACCCGTCCCCGACGGGACGCGTGCGGGGTGAACGGTATGGGTGCCCTCAACCCAACGTTCCCGGGACGGCGGAGCCCTGGGGTGTACACGCGCTTGTGCCAACCTACCGAGTGGCCGCTTCTCGCGGCGGCCGCGGCCTCGGCGGCGCTCGGCGCGGCGGCTTGGTTCGTGTGTCGCGCCATGGAAGGATGAACGATTCGAGGCTCGGCCTATCGAGACCGAGTGCTCGCGTGAAAGGAGACCTCATGAGACATACGGGTTGGTGCTTGTCTCTCGTGCTTGTGGCCGGTTTGCTCGGAGCCGGCTGTCGGCCGGAGTCCTCAGTGGGCGATCGGCAAACCGCTGCCCACGACCTTGTCGGTCAATGGCGTGCCAAGGTCCAGTTCCGGAGTGGTGCCTTCACCGCAATCAGAGACCTCGAGTTCGCCTATGTCTACAACTCCGGCGGGACGATGATGGAGTCTTCGAACTACGATGCCGCACCGCCCGTGCCTCCCGCGTACGGAATCTGGAGGAAGACTGGCCCCAACCAGTTCGAAACGAAATACGAGTTCTACGTGACGAAGGCGCCGGCCCGCCTCGAGGACCTCACGGGCGGGGGCGGTTGGCTTCCGGCAGGTCGCGGCGTCTTCTTGGAGAGAATCACCATCTCGGACGATGGCGATTCCTTCGCATCAACGATTCGGTACCAGGCTCTTGATCAGGCTGGCAGGGCAGCCGAAGGCGGGGGTGAGGCAGAGGGACGAGGCGTGAGGTTGAGGTTCTAACACCCGACCGCGTGGCTGCGACTGACCTCTTTCCGGCGGTACCGCCCTTCCTTGCTCCCCGCTACGGCCCTCGGCATGTGCGTCGGGCGGCCGGGGATTAGAATCTTCTAATGTCCACGCTAACCCTCAGGTTTCCCGAACCCGGTGATGCCGAACCCGTCCTGGAAGCGGTTCGAGAGTCGCTTCCCGAGCTCTGCCGCTGGATGGCGTGGTGCCACCCCGGATACTCTGAGGCTGACGCCCTGCAGTGGATCGCCTCGCAGGCGAAAGCCCGCGAGGCGGGCACTGCCTTCGAGTTCCTGATAGTGGGCGATATCGGGCGCCTCCTCGGCGTCTGCGGCATCAACTGCATCAACACGGTGAATCGCTTTGCCAACCTCGGCTACTGGGTCCGAACCTCCGAAACCGGCCACGGCGTCGCAGTACAAGCGGTGAAGCTCGTTGCGCGTTGGTCGTTCGAGCACACTGATCTCCAGCGATTGGAGATCGTTACCGCTGTCGGCAACGAGGCCAGCCAGCGTGTTGCCGAGAAGGCGGGGGCGCTTCGTGAGGGCATGTTGAGCTCGAGGCTCTGCATCCACGGCACGTTCCACGACGCGGTCATGCACGCGATCATCCGGCCCACCCAATCCCCCACCGAACCGTGACGTTGAAGTCCTTCAGACTGCCGTGACGCCATCCGGGACCCGGGTGGAGTTCGGGCGCGCACCGAGCACCATTGCGGGTTAGAATCACGGCACTCACAACGAGAGGGGGTCGAGATGACGTTCAGAACACTCTTGGTCATCAAGGCGATCGTGTGTGTTCTTTTTGGCCCTATCCTACTGTTCGTGCCTGGCTTGTTGTTCAAGCTCCTCGGCGCGTCGCTGGGCGCTGGAGGCTTTTTCACGGCCAGGGAATACGGAGCGGCGCTGTTCGGGACCATGGTGCTCACCTGGTTTGCGAGAAACGTCGCAGAGGCACGTGCTCGGCACGCCATCCTGCTGGACCTGTTTGTTTACGACGCCATCGGCTTTGTGGTGACGCTGCTCTCGGTGGTCTCAGGCGTGCTGAACCCGTTGGGCTGGGGCATCGCGGTCGTGTACCTGTTCTTCACACTGGGCTCCGGCTATCTCCTCCTCACACACCAGCCCGAAGCAGGCGTCGCGGCCTAGCGCCGTTTCGCGGTCGAACCGCGACCCGCTGAGACGCGGCATCGGCCAGCGTCGAGCATTGGGGGCTTGTCTGTCGGCGTCCGAAACGCTGGCAACTCTGAATGAGACCTTGGAGGGAGGACCGAATGATTGGAGCACTCGTCGCAAAGAAAGCGCTGGCGGATTCTTTCGACGCTCTGAACCGGCACGACCTGCCAAGGTTCATGGCGGCGTGGCGCGACGACGGCGTGTTCATATATCCCGGCGAGATCCCTGAGAGCGGTACGTTTCAGGGGAAGAGCGCCGTTGAAGGCTGGTTCCGGCGCTTCTTCGAGCAGTTCCCGACGATCCAGTTCGACGTTCGAGACATCTGTGTCCGGAACATCTTCGACGTTGCCGGAAACAACGTGGTCGCGGTTCATTGGAACATCCAGCTCACGAACCGCGAGGGGAGGGTCGGCCAGAACAGCGGCGTGACGGTGGTCAGCATCGCACGGGGCAAGGTGCTCCTCGTGAAGGACTTCATTTTCGATCTGGGGGGAAACTTCAGGCGCAACTGGAGTGCGCCATAGCGCGGTTACGGACCTGCCGCTCCGCTTTACGGCGGATCCCCTCGTCGCGGCGGTTGCGGGAGCCATGAGCGGGAGGCATGTGAGGATCTTCGTTCTCGTCGTTGCTGCGGGTGTCGTGAGCCTGGCGGTCGTGCTCGCGTTCGCCGGCTATCGTTGGCGGTCGCAGTCCGCTGCCTTCGTCGAGAGCCTGGAGCGTGGCCTTGCCCGCGCGCCGCGGGCGGCCTACTCGAGCGCCGAGCTTGCGGGTCTCCCCGCCCCCGTTGCGAGGTACTTTCGGGCGGTTCTACGCGAAGGGCAGCCGTTTGTTCGTCGCGTGCGCCATCGGGGTGGGCTGGGTTCTCGTCCAGGCAAGGTGTGAGGAAATGGACCTCCTCCAACGGTTGCCGGCGTACCGCGAGTACATGAAACGCGTTCCCCGATTCCTGCCCCGAATTCAGGCGAGACGCCGCGCAGCACCCGTAGGGAGGTGAGGCCATGGCCATGACGAGAGTCGAGGCAAGCGTTGAGGTCAATGCGCCGGTCACAGAGGTCTTCGCGTACGCATCGGACTGGCGGCACTGGGAAGAGTGGTGGCAGGGCGTCTCCGACTTCAGGCCGACGACTGAAATCACGCGGGGGACGGGTACGCGGTACGCCTACAAGGCCTGGATAGCAGGCCTCACCATGAACCTCGAGACCGAGATCCACGACTTCGTGGAGAACGTCGGCTGGAAAGGCGTGGTCACCAAGGGGCCACCGCACAGAACCCAGTGGGTGTTCGAGGCAAGGGGCGCCACGACGCGACTGACCTACATTCTGGAGTACAGCCTGCCGGTCCCCTTGCTGGGCCCCCTGCTCGACTCCCTCCTCATGCGGCCAGGGTGGCAGCGAATGCTCGAGAGGTCCCTGCAAAACTTGAAGACCCACTTTGATGGCCAGGGAAGGTCGCAGCCAACTGAGGGGAAGGCAACGGGTACCTAGGCACTCGTTTTTTTGAACGGGCGACGGCCCTCGCTTTGGGCCACCGTTGAGCGAGTTCACGAAGCATAGCCTCAAACCAACAGGAAGGAGCTGGCGGTGCGCATTCCAGGCCGAGACGAGTTGCTGACATATCTACCCGACCTGCGGTCGCCCGCTCGCACGGTTCTGCTGGGGCTGGTCGGGTTCACTGCGTTTGCGGCGGCGTCGCTCGCTATGATTGCGATCGACCGCGCCTGGCCAGTTTGGACGCTGGCGGGCCAGCTTGGTGTGATTGCAGCGTCGGCCCTTCTGCTCGCCCAGTTCTTCCGGCGGAAGGACCAGCTCCTGACTCGGTACGGCACATCGGCCTACCGCCGCGCGTTCGTGACGTACGCGATACCCGCGGCGTCGATGATCTGGGCCGCGATCCTCCACACCGCGTACATGCCGGGTGAGCGGGTGATCAGGGGCCGGGCCAGCTTCGCCGTCGCCGCCGTCGGCGTCTATCTGCTTATCACAGGCGCGATGCTGTTCGCGCGTGTCGTCTCGACCTTTGGGATGGACAACCTCGCCATGGTGTACGTCTACGTGCCTGCCGAGGGCAGGATGGTGGACTCGGCGATCTACGGGTTGATCCGGCACCCCGCGTACTCGGCCGCGTGCCGGCTCGGGTTGACCATAGGTCTGTGGCGAGGCACGTGGTCCTCGATCGCCTTCGGCCTTTTGATGCCCCTGGGCCTGATGATCTGGCTCAGGGCGGTCGAGGAGCCTGATCTGATCAGGCGGTTTGGTGAGGGCTACGAAGCCTACCGACGGCGCGTGCCCGCGTTCGTGCCGCGTCTGCCGGAGGTGTTAGGATTCTGGAAGTTCCTGTTGAGCGGGAAGTGAAAGCGCAGATCGACCCGCTTTGACCACGAGTGGGAAATGACGGCGCGCCGGCGCCCGGCCGCGACGGAAGGGCGGAGTTCGCCATGGAGAAACCCGTGAAACGACTGCTGTATTGGACACCCAGAGTACTGAGCATGATGTTTGCCGCCTTCATCAGCATCTTCGCCGCCGATGTCTTCGGCCACGGCGCAGGGTTCTGGCAGACGTTCCTTGCCCTCCTGATGCACCTCATCCCGACGTTTCTCATCGTCGCCATACTCGTGGTCTCCTGGCGCCGGGAGTGGATCGGCGGGATTCTGTTCATCGCGCTGGGTGTGCTGTACATCGTCTGGGCATGGAACAAACCGTTCGGCATTTGGTCGACCTTCTTGATGATTGCCGGGCCTCCCGTGCTGGTCGGTGCACTGTTCCTGCTCAACTGGCGGTACAGGGCGGAGCTGCGGGCAGAATCCTGAGTTCCGCCGCCGCGGGGCCCGAGGCAGCGCTACTTGCGCTTCGTGACGCCCAGCATGGCGCCTAGCACCGGCAAGGCGTTCTTGCGGGCGAACAGGATCAGGGTGCGGGTGTTGCACTCGTGGGTGCAACGGCACAGCCGCTCGTGCTTCTCACGCACGAACCGCGCGGCCTCCTCCCCCTTCCGGATCAGGCCGAGGTCGTAGTTCGCCTCGCGCACGTTGCCGAGCTTGTGCGAGATCAGCTCGCACCCGTAGATGTCGCCGGTCTCAGTCATCACGTACTCGCGCTCACCGGCGATGCAGAACGTCTCGAACGGCCCGCCCTTCGCCTGGCGTGCGATGTACTCGTACCGGCGCCGGTTGACCTCGCGGCGGGCGCGCGCCCGCACCCCCCGCCACCCGGAACGAGCCTCATCGGGGGGGTACCGTCCATCAATCCTGGCCGAGACGCGCTCGTAGAGGTCGATGTCGAGCTCTTCCTTGAGCTTCGGGTCGTAGGCGTCGCCGCGGATCAGCACCAGGGCGTGATAGGTGGGACGGTAGCGCTCGTGGATGAAATCGCAGAACGCCTCGACCTCTTTCTGGTTATCCCTCATGAATACGGTGTTCACGCTCGCCGTGAGGTTCGGGAACCTGCGCGACAGCTCGACCATGGCCTCCAGGGTCTCCAACGCCCTCCCGTAGATGCCTGGGACCGCCCTCATCGCGTCGTGGAACTCGGCGAATCCGTCGATGGACACCGCCACGCCGAGGTGGAGGTCCGGCGAGATCGAGCAGATCTTCTCCACGCTCTTGGCGATCACCTTCGCGTTGAACCCGTTGGTCGGGATGGAGGCGGAGAGAAACCCGCAGTTCTCGAAGTACACGCGCATGACATCAGGGAGGTCGCGGCGAAGGAACGGCTCACCACCCGAGATGAGGAGCAGGCGGATCGGCGGCATCGTCTTCGTCAGACGCGCGATCTCGTCGAGGGTCAGCTCGTTCTTGTGCTGGTTGATCGGGTAGAAGCAGTGCTTGCAACGGGCATTGCACGTCGAGGTCACGAAGTGCGTCCACTGCGCGATCGCGTTGCCGGGCATCGCCCAGTCGCGGAGCAGCGCCGCTCCCTGCCTGAGCCGCAGCCCGCTCACGAGTTGCTCCCCCTGGCATCGCTCCGGGCCTCCAGGAAACCCCGAATTCGGGCGACCTCCCCCGCCACGAGCCAGGGGAAGAGCGTCACGGCCTTGCCGGTGTACCCGGCCCGGACCATGCGGGCAAGCACGAGCCAGAGGTGGGGGAAGAACAACAGCAGGAACGGTGCGTGCACCAGGATCCGACCGGGGCGGTCGAGGCGGACGCGCGTCCAGTACAGGGCACGCCCGTTGTTCAGCTGCTTGTCCCAGAAGCTCGGCCGGTCAAGGCGCTCGTGATAGTGCGTGATGGTGATTTCCGGGTCGAACCAGACAACGCCGCGGTCGGCGAGCACGCCGCGGGCGAACGTGGTGTCCTCGCCGAAGCTCGCCTCGAGGAATCGCACCTTGCCCACGGCGTCGCGGCGGTAAACCACCGCCATGGTCGGAAACGTCTCCCTCGGACCGGGCCGGCCCCGCATCCACTCGGAATGGTTGAGGAAGTAGTCCAGCTCCGCGTAGCGCCCGGGCCGACCGTTGGCGATGCGTGCGCCAACGGCGAGAACGCCCGGGTCGCTGTCGAAGTGCATCGCTACACGCTCCAGCCAGTTCCGCGAAACCACCGAATCGCAGTCCAGGAACGCCAGGGCATCCCCCGAAGCCGTCTTGATGCCGACGTTTCGCGACCCGCCGGCGCTACGCGCCGCGCTCTCGACCACCCAGGCGCCGGCTCTCCGGGCGACATCGCCGGAACCGTCAGTGGAACCGTCGTCCACGACGATGACCTCGTGCGGAGGATGGCTCTGTGCGAGAGCGGACCGGACGGCATCGGCCACCGTCCGCGCGCCGTTGTGGCACGGGATGATCACGCTCGCACGCACGTCCGGAAGTGTCTCAGAGGACAGGGCTGCCACGCAACCTGCAACGGCCGAGCATGGATGGTTCTTCCGGGTTTAAGGGCCGGGGATCAGCCGTTGGCTAGTATGACGCCGCGCTTCGAGGAGCGGATGAACTCGACGAGGCGCATGGCGTCGGGCGCGTCGCCGAGCTCCGCGCCGATGCGATCCAGAGCCTCCGAGGTCGTGAGCTTCGGGCTGTGGAGCAGGCGCCAGGCGCCCTTGATCGCGTTCAGCCGCTCCAACGTGAAGCCCTTGCGCTCGAGGCCCACGGTGTTCGGACCGAAGCAGCGCGCCGGGCGACTCCCCACGGTCTTCATGAACGGCAGCACGTCCTTGGTGGCGATCGTCCCGCCGCCGATGAACCCGTACTCGCCAACGGTGCAGAACTGGTGGACCGCGGTCAGCGCGCCGACCGTCGCGTGGGCTCCAACGTGGACGTGACCGGCCAGCGTGCCGTTGTTGGCGAAGAGCACGTTGTCCCCGATCTGGCAGTCGTGGGCGATGTGCGAGCCGATCATGTAGAGACTGTTGGCGCCGAGGCGGGTCACCCCGCCGCCACCCGGGGTGCCGCGGTGCACCGTGACGTATTCCCTGAAGAGGTTGCCCGGACCGATCTCGACCCGCGTCGGGTCGCCCTTGTACTTGAGGTCCTGGGGCGGTGCACCGATCGAGCAGTGCGAGATGAAGCGGTTGCCTCCCGCCACCTTGACCGACCCTTCGAAGTGGCAGAAGGGGCCCACCACGCAGCCGAACCCCAGCTCGATTTCGCCCTCGATGACCACGAACGGCCCGATCTCGACATCCTCCGCCAGGACGGTTCTGGCGTCTACGACCGCCGTCGGGTGGACCTTGGCCATCAGGAATCCGCCTTGGGCCGGTCAACGAGCGCCGAGGAAAGGTCTGCCTCGGCGGCCACCTCATCGCCCACGCGAGCCACGCCGTGTAACACCGCGAACCGCTGCCGGCGTTTGGTAAGCGTCACCTCGAGCACGAGCTGGTCGCCGGGCACTACGGGCCTGCGGAACCGGCAGTTGTCGATGCCGGTGAAATAGATGAGCTTCTCGTGGCGGTTGGGGACGTCGCGCAACATCAGCACTCCTCCGGCTTGCGCCATGGCCTCGATCACCAGCACACCGGGCATGACGGGTGCACCGGGAAAGTGGCCGGTGAAGTGCGGCTCGTTGAAGGTGACGTTCTTGAGTGCCAGGATGCGCTCCGGCTCCAGCTCCAGCACCCGGTCCACCAGAAGCATCGGGTAGCGGTGCGGGAGGATACCGAGAATCCCCTGTATGTCTATCATGCCTTTCCCCCCAGTTGACGCAGCGCGTCCTCCAGGATCTTGACGCGCCGCCGTAGCTCGTCCAGCGTGAAGAGATTCGCCATCGCCCGGAGCCAGTCCTTGTGCGGTCGAGAGGGGAAACCGGAGACCATCGCCCCCGCAGGCACGTCCTCGGTGACCCCCGTCTTTGCCGTCACAACCGCACCGTCGCCTATCCTCAAGTGGCCGACGGCACCGCTTTGCCCGGCCATGACCACGTGGTGGCCGAGATGGGTGGAGCCCGAGATGCCGACCTGGGCTACCAGGAGCGAGTGCTCCCCCACCCTGACGTTGTGGGCGACCTGCACGAGATTGTCGACCTTCGTCCCGCGCCCGATGCGCGTCTCGCCCAGCGTGGCGCGGTCCACGCACACGTTGGCGCCAAGCTCGACGTCGTCCTCAACGACAACGATCCCCACCTGAGGGACCTTGTTGTGGACGCCGGCAACCGTGGCGAAGCCGAAGCCGTCGGACCCGATCACGACGCCGGCGTGGAGGATGCAGCGCGCCCCCACCCGGCAGAGCGGCTCCACCACGACGTTCGGGTGGAGCACCGTGCCCTCTCCGACCTCTGCGCCATCTCCAACCACGCAGCAAGCGCCGATGACCGCGTTCGTCCCCACCCGTACGCCCTCGCCCACCACGGCGTGAGCGGCCACGCTGGCGCCCTCGCCGATTTTCGCCGACGCGGCGACCACCGCACTCGGGTGAATGCCGGCGGGAGGCCGGGCGGCCGGGTGAAGGAGCTGCAGGATCTTGGCGAGGGCGGCGTAGGGGTCCGTGGACACCAGCAGGTCACGGCCCTGGAACGGCGCAGCATCTGCCACCAGCAGCGCTCCCGCCTTGGAGTTGCGTGCCGCCTGCAGGTACCGGCGGTTGTGGTAGAACGACAGGTGCTCCTGGCCCGCTTCCTCGAGCGTCTGAACACCCCTGATGCGGCGCCCCGGGTCCCCGACCGTCGTGCCGCCCACGTGGGCGGCCAGTTCCCCGAGGGTGAGGGTCTCGACCACCGCGCTTCCTCAGCGGCGAGATCCTTCGCCTGCGCTCCGCGCGTGCTCAGGATGACCTGCGTGAGGGCGATTCGCCATGCCCATCGACACGGCGCTTCGCATGCCGCGGGATCCCTCGCTAGGCTCGGGATGACCTGCGTGACGGCGAATCGCGGAGCGAATCGCCGTCACTTGGTCACCTTCGTGTTGAAGCGGCGCAGGACCATGTCCGTGATGTCAACGGCCTCGTCGGCGTATACGAGGCCCGACTGGAACTTGTTGAAGATCATTTGGAACTTCATCTCGCGGCCCACCTCCTGGATGATGGGCATGATCTGCTTCTCGAGGCCGTCGAGCTCCTTTTTCTGCGCCTCCTGGAGCTGCTGCTGGGCGTCGTCATCGAACCGCCGCAGGGCGATGCCCTTGTCCTCGATTTGCTTCTGGAGCTCCCCGACCTTGCTGTCGGCAAGCGTCACGCGCTGCGTCTCGAGCTGCTTCTGAAGCGCCTCCACCTCATCGGTGAGCTTCTTCCGCTGGGCGATCTTGTCGTCCTGCGCCTTCTTCAGGCGCGTCATCGCCTCCTTGCCCGCCGCGGAGTCCTGCACCAGGACGTTCACGTCGATCACTGCCAGCCTGGGCACCTCCGGAGTCTTGGGGGCCTGCTGCGCCCACGCCGTGACCGCCATTGCCGCCACCACCACCGCAACGTAACCTTTCATGATCGGCTCCTTTTGGAGAGTCTTCGTCCTTCCGCTTCACGGACTGCGCATTCTAGCACCGCGCCGGCTTGCCCGGACCCCCGAGGATGGGCGAGAATCGCGGGCCTGGCAGGAGGGCAGCCATGCGGGTGTTCGACGAAGCCGACCGGCGGGCGGTCACGGCGTTGCGGGTTCTGGCGGTTGACCAGGTGGAGCAGGCGCACTCGGGGCACCCCGGCCTGCCCCTGGGTGCCGCCCCAATGGCGTATGTTCTGTGGAGCCGTTTCCTGCGCCACGACCCGGCCGACCCGGCGTGGCCCGACCGGGATCGCTTCGTGCTTTCGGCGGGGCACGGCTCGGCCATGCTGTACGCGCTGCTCAACCTCTTCGGCTACGACCTCCCCATCGACGAGCTGAGGAGGTTCCGGCAGT
>Ga0256868_10000954_pt1 | contig 16309 bp, 14 predicted proteins | sample RVTome_13_FD_187341 | JGI IMG/M metagenome (GOLD analysis project Ga0256868, IMG submission 187341) | Soil microbial communities from uranium-contaminated site in the Upper Colorado River Basin, Wyoming, United States - RVT92D227 HiSeq ...
ACCCCCATTTGAGAAGGCTTTAAACGAAACGAGGACATCAATCTTGGCTGCGTCTTTAACCTGTTTTATTAATTCGAGGTTATTCCGCAATAACAGCTCATTAATCACATAACACGGCGTTGGGATTTTATTAAAGTCGATTGGCATGGTCGATCACTCTTGACCAAAATATTATTCTCACCGCGGAGACGCAGAGGACGCGGAGAAGAATTTTTTTTATTTGGCGGGAGATACCCCAAATAAAAAGCCTTCTTACATTTCAAACCACCTATCCTCTCCTATCTGAACTAGTTCTTGGGCCAACGATTCTATTCTCGCAGGAATCGGGTTTATGATCCAATCGGCTTCTCCCGATTGGATCATAAGACAGTTCCCTCGGCGATCTCTGCGTCTCTGCGGTGAAATTATATTTCACAATTCTAAGTCTATGTCTTGCAATTCATGCCAAGGAAGTCCATGTAGCTTCAACTGTTCCATGAATGGATCCGGGTCAAATTCTTCAGTGTTAAATACGCCGGCCCTTTTCCATTTACCTGAAATAAACATCATAGCGCCAATCATGGCAGGCACGCCGGTAGTATAACTCACGGCTTGTGCCCCTATTTCCTTATAGGCATCCTGGTGCTTACAATTATTATAGATGTAATATGTTTTCTTCTTATGATTTTTAATACCTCTGATCCGGCAACCAATGGAGGTTTCCCCTGAATAATGTTCACCGAGTTCGCCCGGATTTGGCAATACCGCTTTGAGGAATTGAATAGGCACAATTTCTTTGCCCTCATAAAGGAGAGGTTTAATGCTGGCCATTCCAATATTTTGAATCACGCGCAAATGGGTTAAATATTCCTGCCCGAAAGTCATCCAAAATCGAGCTCGTTTTAGAGTTGGAAAATGTTTAACCAATGATTCTAATTCTTCATGATAAATAAGATAAGATTCGTGGGGTCCGATATTTGGATAATTCAACGGTTTGTGAATTTCGTGGGGGTCTGTTTCAATCCATTCTCCATTTTCCCAGTACTTACCTCTTTGGGTGACTTCACGAATATTGATTTCTGGATTAAAATTGGTTGCAAATGGTTTTCCATGGTCGCCTGCATTACAGTCAACAAGATCAAGATAATGAATTTCGTCAAAATGATGTTTGGAGGCATAAGCGGTGAAAACCCCTGTCACTCCCGGATCAAAGCCACAACCTAAAATGGCTGTCAGTCCTGCATTTTTAAATCTGTCGTGGTACGCCCATTGCCATTTATATTCAAATTTAGCGACGTCGAGTGGTTCATAACTTGCGGTATCTAAATAATTCACTCCTGTTTCAAGGCAAGCGTCCATGATGGCTAAATCTTGGTAGGGTAGCGCTACATGGATTACCATTTCTGGCTTAAATCTTTTAAACAATTCAACCAATTGTCGAACATTATCTGCATCAACCTGAGCAGTCTCGATTTTATTGGAGCCAACTGCTTTAGCAATTGCATCACATTTTGATTTTGTACGGCTTGCCACCATGATATCAGTAAACACCTGTGGAACTTTTTCAACTTTATGAGCAACAACAGTACCTACCCCACCTGCCCCAATGATTAATACTTTAGCCATTATCAATCACCACCCAATCCCATCATCGATGGATAGTATAAGAAGAATTTTGTTTAATAAAATAAACTTACAAAAAAAATTATAACGTCCCTTTCTAATTTGTCAAGTATTTTTTGTGGATCAATGTAATGGCTCAGAAGGTGTGAAAAAATTGGTCTCTATGTTTTTTTGGCCCAATAAGGATGGGCCGCTTTCCAAACTTTAGAATTGCGAACTCTTAATCAGGGCAACCAGCTCTGTTGGTAAGCTTAGGTAACTCTTACAAATTTACACTGTGGTTTCTTTTAATAAGGTTTCGCTCTAAAGTTTTCCAAACGGCCCACCCTTATTGGACCGGGACGTTTTTGTGTTTGTTTTTATTTTTTTCACACCTTCTCACTGAAGCGTGGGCCGAAACCATTTGGCCTGACCCCAGCACAGACGGGGCTTCCAAGAACTTTAGAAAGCGGCTTTATTGAAATTCTTATGGGTAAGGCGCTGTCTCGCAGAATCGTCTTCCCTACTTTTTACTTAATGCCGAAGCGATTGCCTTCCCGAATTCTGTTGATGCATTCGGGCCGCTGCCTGTTATGATATTTCCATCGCGTTCTACATATTTGCCGGTAGCAATAGCACCTTTAATTAGCCTCCCTTTACTTTCTGTTGATTTCCCTCAAATACGATCGTTAGGGATAATAGCACCATGAGACAAAAGATTCTCTCCCATGACCATCTCATAAGTTCATTCATGATCTCTTCACTCCCTGTCCCGTCATGCTTTATCATACCATGAGTCTGACGATCTAAGCTTTTCCAAGATTCAGATGAAGTTCTTAAAAATCGGCCCATTGGTTTTCGGTTTTCCCACAAGCTGGGGGACGAATTTATTGAAAAGGGAAATTAAAGGGATACAAACAGCCAAACTTGCCACGGTCATCACACAACCCACCCTCAAGATGGTTAAGAAGGAACCAGAAAGATTGGTTACGACCCATTTGGCTACTCCAGGATTAAAGTAATGATAGAAAATGCCGTTTAGGCACATGAGAATTAGGGTGTTTTGCCCCATCCAGACAATCGTCTTTTGAAAAGGCGTGATTTTAGCCAGGAAAAGAATAAAGAAAGAGCCCGCCACCGCCGTAACGGGGAACCAGAAGAAGTTTCCGTGAGAAGAGAACATAATCACAACCGCATTATAAACGCTGAAATTGAAAGGCCCGTTATTCAAGTTATAGGTAAACAGGACGATGAGGAACGTTATGATCACACCGGGTATGACACTCTTTGGCGACACCTTGTCCATTAAGAATTTTTTGCGGCTCAAATAAATACCCATCAAATAGAACGCATACATGGTAATCGCTTCATGGATAAAAAGATAATTCCATCCGATCACCCTTCCTTTCATCGGATTAACTATGTCAAATTTCAAATTAAGCCAGTATCCAACCACGTAAAACACAACGGCGCCGATCAATATTTTTAAATTGGAGGATTTTAAAAACCGAAACGCGCCATAGTGGACCAATTCAACTGAAAATATCATAAGAATAAACCACGAGGGAATGCAAAACATCGGCATTCCAAAAGCTGTCGCAATGAGTCCTCCGATATAGCCTTGGACACTGGGTAGTTTTAATTGAAAGAAGTCCCCGGAAAAGAAAACGGGCAACACCATAAATATTGCAGTAAAAAATAGGAAGGGGAGGAGGCGGGACATAAAGCGGTGTTTTAAATATTTTCCAAAACCAAATTCAATGTAATGCTCGCGGATTACATAGCCCGCCAACACAAAAAACAACATCATGTGAAATGAATATATGAATTTATACTGAACAGCGGCAGCCGGATTTTTCAGCATCATGATCCGTTCGATAAAGTGGCCATAAAAAACCAGCGCCATCGCGTAAAACCGTGCAATGTCAATTACCCCGATTCTTTTCGTTTCGGCTATGGGCTCCATAAGTCAGCTTTCTCCCTTTCAATCATTTGACAAAAAAAGAGGGGTTAAAGCATTAACTTTAACCCCTCGTAAGTTCAACTAAAGCCGCACAATAGCTCAATAAAAGTTTTAACAACGAGGCGGCTATCTCGCGCGACCCTGGCGCCAAGCGTCAATCAGTTTGTCGTAGTCAACTGTTTCACCTTTAGGCTTCTCATTGGCGAGCTTAGCCTGCGGTGCCACTCCACCTGCTCTGCCCAGCATGGTCTTTTCGTCCACGCAGGGATTGAGTTTCGGACCGCGGTCACCCTGTATACCAGACCGTTCAATGCGTTCCATGACAGCGTCCTGCTCTTTGGCCAAATTGTCCATGGCCTTGTCAACGGTAATTGCGCCTGAAGACGCTTCGCCGATATTTTGCCACCATAACTGTGCCATCTTCGGATAGTCAGGCACATTGGTGCCGGTCGGTGTATTGGCGACACGGGCCGGGCTGCGGTAGAATTCGACAAGACCACCGAGTTTCGGTGCACGCTCGGTGTAGGACTTGTGACGGATATCGCTGTCGCGTACGAATGTCAGACCGACGTGGGACTTTTTCAGCGATGTGGTCTTAGCTACACAGAACTGCGCATAGAGCCATGCGGCCTTGCGGCGTTCGAGGGGCGTGCTCTTGAAGAGCGTCCATGAACCGCAATCCTGATAGCCCAGCTTCATCCCCTCTTTCCAGTAGGCACCATGGGGGGAGGGGGCCAGGCGCCATTTCGGCGTCCCGTCCTTGTTGACCGTCGGGCCCGGGGCAACCATGCCCGGGACAAAGGCCGTGTACCAGAAGATCTGCTGCGCCACGTTACCCTTTTCCAGGTACGGCAGGTAGGTATAGAAATCCAAACCTCGGGAACCCGGAGGGGCGTATTTATCAAGCCATTCTATGTACTTGCTGAGCGCGTACTTGGCTGCCGGGCCGTTGGCATCGCCGCCGCGGCAAACGCTCGAACCGACGGGACGGCTATTTTTGTCAACAGCGATACCCCATTCGTCAACCGGCAAACCATTGGGGATCCCTTTATCGCCATTCCCGGCCATGGATAACCATGCGTCGGTAAAACGCCAGCCGAGATCCGGGGCTTTCTTGCCGTAGTCGTTGTGACCATAAATTTTTACGCCGTCGATCTCTTTGACGGTGTTTGTAAAAAACTCGGCAATATCTTCATAGGCCGACCAGTTGACCGGCACGCCAAGCTCGTAGCCGTAAATTTTCTTGAACTTCTCTTTGAAATCCGGCCGCTTGAACCAATCGTAACGGAACCAGTAAAGGTTGGTGAACTGCTGATCGGGAAGTTGATAGAGCTTGCCGTCAGGGCCGGTGGTGAAGGATTTGCCCATGAAATCGTTCACGTCGAGCGTAGGCAGCGTAACGTCCTTGCCCTCACCTTTCATAAAGTCTTCCAAGATCACAATATAGGGGTAACGCCAATGGGTGCCGATGAGATCGGAATCGTTTACCCAGGCATCGTAAATATTCTTTCCCGACTGCCACTGGGTCTGCAGCTTTTCGATGACGTCACCTTCCTGAATCAGATCGTGTGTGACCTTTATTCCGGTAATCTCAAAGAATGCCTTGGTCAAGGTTTTCGATTCATATTCGTGGGTGGTGATGGTTTCGGAGACAACCTTGATCTCCATCCCCTTAAAGGGCTTCGCCGCGTTCATGAACCATTCCATCTCTTTCATCTGCTGGTCCTTGGTCAACGTAGACGGCTGGAACTCTTTGTCGACCCATTTCTTTGCGGCTGCCATGTCCGCACTCGCAGAACTCGCGAAGAACGCGAGCATTACAGCCACAATACCCCCCAGGAACATTATCCTGGTCTTCTTCCTGAACATCATCTCCATAATAATCTCCTCCTTTTGGCCTTCAATGGTTAGCATTTCGTTCACTCAGTCTATATCGCCGGCGTGAAGGCCTTAAACGCCCAACAACATAAACCTCGTCTTACTCTGTTCACCCCCAACGCATGACAAACATGATCCAGCCCACCCCAATAAGAAGCGCGATCCACAGACTGAGATCGGTCAATCCGAGCCAGGCGAGTTGGATGTAGATAGCAGATACCAATCCTATAAAGAGCCGATCACCCGGTGTGGTAGGTATCGGCAGAAAACCGCGGCGTTCGATGGAAGGGGATACGGTTTGCCATATGGTCATGGCAGTCAGGACCAGAAAAAGCGCGATGAAGAAAATTGCGGTTGGTAGTGTCCAATACATCCATTCGAAGGTCATTGTTGCACCTCTTGGCCGGGATGGTCACCCACGCCTGCGTGCCGAAACATGGCACTTCGGTGTGCAGGCATGAATCCCGCACTTGGCGGGAAAAATCAGCCGAGTTTTTTGGTTAAGGCAACGGTTACGAAGCCCGTTGTGTACAATGAACGATAGACAATGAACAAAGAAAATAACACACTATTCATCGTTTATCGTTTAATGTTCATCGTCCCTTTTTACACCCGGCCCAGGGCAAAGCCCTTGGCCATATGGTTGCGTACGAACCAGATTACCAGGGCACCTGGTACGATGGTCAGCACTCCGGCTGTGGCCAGCAAACCCCAGTCAAGACCCGTCGCGCTGATCGTGCGAGTCATGGTGGCGACAATCGGCTTCGCATCGGTTACCGTCAGTGTCCTGGCAAAGAGCAGCTCGACCCAACTGAACATAAAACAGAAAAACGCCGTAACCCCCACTCCAGATCGAATCAGAGGGATAAAGATGGTGATAAAGAAGCGTGGGAAACTGTACCCGTCGATAAAGGCGGTTTCATCAATTTCACGGGGAATACCGGACATGAAGCCCTCGAGTATCCACACCGCCAAAGGGATATTGAAGAGGCAGTGGGCCAGCGCCACCGCAATATGGGTATCGATCAGGCGTAAGTTTGAGTAGAGTTGAAAAAAGGGTAACGCGAAAACAGCCGCCGGCGCCATCCGGTTGGTGAGCAACCAGAAGAAAATCTGCTTGTCGCCGATGAACTGGTAGCGTGAAAAGGCATAGGCGGCCGGCAGCGCCGTTGCCAACGAGATCAGGGTGTTGATGCTGACGTAGATCATGGAATTGATATAACCGGAATACCAGGAGGCATCGGTAAAAATTTTGATATAATTTTTAAAGGTCGGATCGGTCGGGTAAAGGGCGAAGGAGGCGAGGATGTCGGCGTTGGTTCTCAAGGACATGTTGATCATCCAGTAGATCGGAAGAAACAGCAGTCCAAAATAGATGGCCAGGCCGATCGTTCTTTTCTTTCCTTTCATACCTTCTCTCCTTTTCCGACTCTCTGGAGCACTTGGTAGAAAACAAAACTGAGCAGCAGCACGATCAGGAAGTAGATGAGCGAGAGGGCTGCGGCCGGTCCAAGGTCGAATTGGCCGAGGGCCAGCTTTACCAGATAAATCGACAGAAACGTGGTCGAATTGCCGGGACCACCTCCAGTGAGTACAAAAGGTTCAGCGTAGATCAAGAAACTGTCCATGAAGCGCAGCAACAAGGCGATAGTGAGCACGCCACGCATCTTCGGAAGCTGGATGAAATAAAACGTCGCCCAAGACGAGGCGCCATCAATTTTGGCAGCCTGGAAGTAAACCTCAGGGATCGCCCGCAGCCCCGCATAGGCCAACAGGGCAACCAGCGGGGTCCAATGCCAGACCTCCATCAGCATCAGGGTGATCCAGGCATCGAGCGGCCTCCTCGTATGATCGAATGCTACGCCCAGGTTGTTGATCGCGGAACCGAATAATCCGATATCCGGTCGGGTAAAGATGATCCAGATCGTTCCGATCGTATTCCAGGGAATGAGAAGTGGCAGGGCCAGTGTCACCAGACTGAAAGAGACGCCCCAACCACGTTTCGGCATGGCCAGCGCGATGAGAATGCCCAGCGGCATCTCTATCAACAGCACGAGCCCGGAAAAGAGGAATTGACGCCACAATGCGTCATGCAGGCGGTAGTCATGCAACACGCTCTTGAACCATTCGGTTCCGACGAAGACGGCCGCGCCCGGCCCGATGATGTCCTGAACCGAATAATTGACAACGGTCATCAGTGGGATGATGGCGCTGAAGGCGACAAAAGCACAGACCGGTATCACCAAAAACCAGGCTCTATTATCCCCCCACTTATTCATCCCATCACTCCTTCTGCTTAATCAGCCGCCCGTCGGCAAACAGTCTGGTCCATTGCGACGGAAAGACAAGCCAGACTTTTTTCTCGGGAACCGGTTTGCCTTCCGGCAGCATCGCCTGCAAGGTCTTGCCGGCCAGCATGAGTACGGCAATCTTGTGGCTGCCCTGATCTTCAACCGCTTTCACTTCAGCTGGCACACCGTTTTCAACCGGCACTGGGCTCACCTCCAGATACATGGGCCGAATTCCTACTTCGAGCTTTCCCTGTGCCTTGCGTCCTAAGGCTGCCGTTTTTTCGTCCAAAGTTATTTTGGCACCATCGACTTGTGCCATATTTCCCTCAAGGGTACATGTTAGGAAATTCATCCCGGGGCTGCCGATGAAATATCCCACGAACGTATGCTCCGGATTTTCAAAAAGATCCTGGGGGGTCCCGATTTGTACGATTTCGCCTTCGAGCATCACCACTACTTTGTCGGCAAAGGTCAGGGCTTCCATCTGGTCGTGGGTGACGTAAATCAAGGTGAGCTTCAGTTGTTCATGGATTTCCTTGAGCTTACGCCGGAGATGCCATTTCAGGTGTGGATCGATGACCGTCAGTGGCTCATCGAAGAGAATGGCCGCCACATCACTTCGCACCAACCCACGTCCCAATGAGATTTTCTGCTTGGCATCGGCTGCCAACCCGGCGGCTTTCTTTTCAAGAAAAGGGGTCAAGTCAAGGATTTCAGCCACCTCATGCACCCGTTTGGTGACTTCAGTTTGCTCAACGCCTCGATTGCGCAACGGGAAAGCCAGGTTGTCGAACACCGTCATGGTGTCGTACAGGACCGGAAACTGAAAGACTTGGGCGATGTTGCGTTTTTCCGGCGGCAACTTGGTGACGTCCTTACCATCGTACATGACCCGCCCCTTGCTGGGGGTGACCAACCCGGAAATAATGTTCAGCAAGGTGGTTTTGCCGCAGCCCGAAGGGCCCAGCAATGCGTAGGCCCCCCCATCCTCCCACACGTTGTGGATCCGCTTGATGGCGTAATCCGAATCCCCTTTGGGGTTGTGGAGATAACTGTGGGCGATTTCATTTAGTTCAATGCGTGCCATCCTGGTCTCCTATTAGACCCGTTTTTGAATGCTGACACGGGATGGTGATGCAACCAGCGCCCCTGCTTCATCGTAAACAAAAAAACAACACGGATTGACGTAAATCGCTATTTCTGAACCGATCCGTAGAGGGTGAATGCCGTCTTCCTGAACCACCAGCCGATAGTCGCCATGGTTGACATGGATGAACGTTTCCGATCCGTTTATTTCCGCCAATTCGATCTTCACCCGGATTTCAGCATCCTCTTTGGCGACCTTGGACAGAAAAAGATGATTGGAGCGCACGCCGAATATATAGTTTCCGGGCGGTACGGACCTCAGATGACCGTCCAATGGGATTTCGATGTCTTTCGCCAGTCGTGCCTTATCCGCTTGGACCGTGCCGTTAAGGTAGTTAATGGGCGGATCACTGAAAACTTGAGCTACTTTGAGGGTCGCCGGATTGTGGTATACGTCCGGGGTGGGGCCGGTTTGCAGGATGCGCCCCTCATCCATCACAACGATATTCCCACCCAGCATCAGCGCCTCTGCCGGTTCTGTGGTGGTATATACGACGATTGCCTCGCGCTGTTTGAAAATATCCTGAAGTTCAAGGCGAAGTTCTTCGCGCAGTTTGTAGTCCAGGTTCACCAGCGGTTCATCTAATAAGAGCAGGTCAGCGTCTTTGACCAATGACCGGGCGATCGCTGTGCGCTGCTGCTGGCCGCCGCTTAGCTCCGATGGAAGGCGTTCGAGCAAATCTTCGATATGCAACATGGCTGCTGTTTTGCGGACCTTTCGATCAATCTCAGACTTGCTCATGCCGCTCATCTTAAGGGGTGAGGCGATATTCTTGTAGATGGTTAGGGAAGGATAGTTCACAAACTGCTGATATACCATGGCCACGCTTCGTTTTCGGACAGACACACCGGTCACATCCTTTCCGTCTACCAGGATACGACCTGAAGTCGGCCGGTCGAGCCCCGCCATTAAACGAAGAAGCGAAGTCTTGCCCGCCAAGGTATGACCCAGCAACACATTGGTGGTGCCGATTTCAAGCTCAAGGCTGACGTCGTTGATGTGGGTTTCGCTACCCACCTTTTTGCTAACGGAGTTAAGAACAATGCCCATCCGTATTTTTCAATCCCCTTTCCTATCGAGCACTTGTAAAGGCCTTTGGAAAAAACAAAAAGCCCTGATAGAAACGACCACTACAAGCTAGTGTCCATCGTCTATCGGGGCTTTCTCATTATTCTCTAGCCCAAAGACACTACAAAGGTTTAGGATATATTTTGTTGTTAAAATAGATATAGCTATATATATAAATTAGGCTTCTTTGTCAAGGATTAAATTCACAATTATGAAACCCCGCAGTCTCGGGTTTGGTTGGATCGGGGTGGTCTCCCCTCCGAAACATTGAAAAGCGGATCATTAGAGAGAGGGGGATTTGCAGGTGGTGCTGAGGGGGCCGTTTTAGAAATATCTGCGTCTTGGCTCATCGCTCAAATGTGCCGCTTCCCGTGGTCGGGTCTTATCGACAAGTTTTCTCCGGAGAGACCACCCCGGTCCTGGGGATAGGATCTCCGATCGTAACCTTCTGAGGCATTTTAATGAATTTCAAGAGATCATTCGTTTGATATTTCTGCATTTCCGGATGAACAAAGACTGGTAAAAGACTGATTGCCCGAGAACTCCAACAGGGACGTTCCTTTACCCTTGTGCCGAATAGTTAAAGAGGTGGGTTGACGTAGTGGATACCCCGATCGCCCCGGAGGCAAGAATCTCACGGATCTCTTCTTCCCGTGTAACCAGCCCTCCGGCTATGATAGGGATAGAGGTGTTTGCCCTAATTCTTTTCATGATCTTGGGGAGAATCAAACCAGGAAGGACCTCCACGACGTCAGGCTTCGACTTCTCGATGACGCTAAGTGCTCCTCCAAGAGACTCCGAGTCTAAGACGAATATCCTCTGAATTGAGACCAAACCTTCTTTCTGTACGCTTTTTATGAGATTGCTGCGCGTGGTAATGACCCCGTCTACCTGACTCTCTTTGGCTAAGAAACGGATCCCCGGGGCATCCTTTCCGACCCCCTTGATAAGATCGATGTCGACAAGGACCAGCTTCCTATATTTTCTCGCTTGTTCAACGATGTGAGGAAGGTCGAAAATGGTTCCCCCTAAGAGAAAGAGGACGTCCGTGTGATTCAGGTCTTGAATACGAATGCTTTCGATATCCCTGAAAGCGGCAATGACCGGCCTATTTCGCAGAACGCTCAAAAAATCCAATGATAACCTCCTTTTTGCACCCCTCAGGAAGATCCCCAGGCCATTCCGTCAGTGGTTCGAAAACATTACACCTATATTACACTATGACCTACTGTTTTCAAGAGCTCTATAACACATTTTCCATGTATGGACTAATTAGAGTCTGTTTATAAATTGCCATCTTCAATGAAAAACGTCATTCCGGCCCCGATTTTCATCGGGATAAACTCCAGCCGGAATCCAGGGTTCCCGGTGAAAACCGGGACCCAGTCTTTGAGATGGTTCCCGACTTTCGTCGGGACGACGTCTGGATGCCCCCGTATCAAGTACGGGGCAGGCTCCTCAAGTCCGGCATGACGAAAAAGGTGCATTTATGGACAGACACTAATTAACAATCAATATCAGATATCGAATTTCGTAACTGTTTAGGCATTCCAAAATCCCTCTCAGCCTCTCTTTAATAAAGGGAGTAGATTAGTCTCGCCAAAGGTGGAATTCCCCGTGCGTCCAAAGCGGCCTCCATTTTTACACAGATGAATCTTCTGCAACAGGGTTTACACCTCTTCGTTTTTCTGTTACCTTTTCAAAAAAGGATAAGATGGAAAAGATCATTGTTCGAGGAGCTCGGGTTCACAATTTAAAGAATATTGATGTAGAGATCCCGCGGAATCAATTAGTCGTAATCACCGGGCTGAGCGGTTCCGGAAAGTCGACCCTTGCCTTCGACACCTTGTATGCCGAGGGGCAGCGGCGATATGTGGAATCCCTTTCAGCCTATGCCCGACAGTTCTTAGAACAGATGGAGAGGGCAAACGTCGAGTCGATCGAAGGGCTCTCCCCTGCCATCGCCATCGACCAGAGAAGCATGTCACGAAACCCACGTTCCACGGTGGGAACGGTCACGGAGATCTACGATTACCTGCGGCTCCTTTTCGCCCGGATCGGAGAGCCTTTCTGTCCCCATTGTGGCTCTCCTATCTCTTCACAGACACTTCAGCAGATAGCAGATACCCTTCTCCGACTCCCGAAGGGCACATCTCTCATCATCCTCTCTCCTATCGTGAGAGGGAAGAAAGGGGAATATCGGAAAGAGCTGGAGGAGCTACGAGCGGATGGGTTCGTAAGGGTGAGGATTGACGGTCAAGTCAGAGATCTCAGCGAGGAGATCCGATTGGACAAGAAGAAACGTCATGAGATTGATGTTATCGTTGATCGTCTGATGGTCAAAGAGGGGGTAGAGAGGAGAATCGTCGATTCTTTACAGATCGCCTCTGGACTCTCCGGAGGGATTGTGAAGGTGGAGAGAGAGGGAGCACCCCTAATGGTCTTCAGTCAGAAGTTCTCCTGTATCGACTGTGGGTTTAGTTTTTCGGAAATCACCCCCCGGATGTTCTCTTTTAACAATCCCCAAGGTGCCTGCCCCGCCTGCGGTGGGCTGGGGACGAAGCGTTATTTCGATCCCGACCTCCTCGTTCCAAACCCATCCCTATCTCTGAACGAGGGTGCAATCCTTCCCTGGAAAAACAAAGAGGAGTCTTTTTTGAGACCCATTCTGAAAGGATTGTCCGATCACTACCGTTTCGCTCTCGACACCCCTTTCGCCAAATTGCCCAAATCGGTTCAGCATATGCTTCTCTATGGATCTGAAGGAGAGAAAGTCTCTTTCAGATTGAGAGGGAAGGGAAAGTCCCATCTCTTTCGTCAGGAGTTTGAAGGGGTGATACGAGAACTGGAGAAGCGGCGTCAGGAAGATGGGGAAGAGATGGAGGACTTAGAAAGGTTTATGAATGTAGCCCCTTGTCCTGAATGTAGTGGAACTCGGCTGAAGAAAGAGGTTTTATCGATCAAGGTGGGTGGGAAATCGATCGCCGAAGTCACTCATCTCTATGTGAAGGAGGCTTTAGACTATCTGAGGCACCTGGAGTTGACACCGCGATCTCAAAAGATTGCACAAGGTGTTTTGAAAGAGATTGAAGAGCGGTTGATGTTTATGATGGAGGTCGGTTTGGACTACCTCACCCTGGATCGGACAGCGGCCACACTCTCCGGTGGAGAATCCCAACGGATTCGCCTTGCTACGCAGATTGGATCGAGTTTGGTAGGCGTGCTTTATGTCCTGGACGAACCAAGCATCGGACTCCATCAAAGGGACCACCTGCGTCTTTTAGGGACGCTGAAAAGGCTGAGGGATTTGGGAAATACAGTCATCGTTGTTGAGCACGATGAGGAGACGATTCGCTCTGCCGACTATGTCATCGATATGGGACCAGGACCCGGAGAGAAGGGAGGCGAAGTGGTCTTTACCGGACCTCCAGACGCATTGGAGGGAGCAGAGCATTCATTGACCGGTCAGTATCTATCTGGAAAACGCTTCATTCCGCTTCCAAAGCAAAGACGACCCATAGGAGAGAAGGCCCTCGTAATCCGTGGCGCAACAGCTAATAATTTGAAGAATATCGATGTGAAGATCCCTTTAGGGGTATTCACCTGTATTACGGGCGTCTCTGGGTCAGGGAAATCGACATTGATCATCGATACCCTCTATTACACCTTGTCACAACAATTATATCGCATCCCGCAGCGTTGCGTCTCCCTCAGGGGAATCGAAGGGCTTGATCATGTAGACAAAGCCATCCATGTGGATCAAATGCCAATTGGAAGGACACCCCGTTCCAATCCTGCCACCTATACAGGCGTATTTCAACCGATTCGGGAGCTTTTCGCCCAACTTCCTGAATCGAGGATGAGGGGATATCTGCCGGGACGGTTCAGTTTCAATGTGACAGGAGGCCGATGTGAATCATGCCGTGGGGATGGCATCTTGCGGGTTGAGATGCACTTTCTACCCGATGTCTATGTGACCTGTGAGGAGTGTCATGGAAGACGCTATAATCGAGAGACCCTCGATATTCGGTTCAAAGGGAAGACGATTTCAGATGTATTGGGCATGACAGTGGAAGAGGCGGATGACTTCTTCCGTGCCGTTCCGGCAATCCATCAAAAACTCCAGACCCTTTCCGAGGTCGGTCTGGGATACCTCCAATTGGGACAGCCTGCAACAACCCTTTCAGGAGGAGAAGCCCAGCGGATTAAGTTGGCCAGGGAGTTGAGCAAGAGGGAGACGGGAAGGACGATCTATATCCTAGATGAGCCAACGACAGGCCTCCATTTTGCAGATATTCAGAAATTGCTCGATGTTCTCAATAGGCTCACCGACCGGGGGAATACCGTCATCGTGATCGAACATAATATGGAGGTGATCAAATCAGCGGATTATATCATTGATTTGGGACCAGAGGGTGGGGAGAGAGGAGGCGAGGTGGTTGGAGTTGGGACGCCGGAGAGCCTGATATGCCATCCCAATTCTTACACAGGACAATTCTTAAGGAAGAAGCTTTACCGTTCTTCGGAGTATCAGCATGTAAATCCCAATGACCAAATTATTATCCCGCAAGGCGGGACCAAACAAATCCCGATCACCCAGTGATCAAATTACGTTTGGTTATGGGACCTTTGTTATTTTAAGGTGATGGGTGCTTGCCCGTGGGACTTCATCTTTTACACACTCTTTTGGGGAGGAACTGAAATGGAAGAGAAAGAAAGATCGAGCACCGGATTGGAAGAGAATGTGGCGGGTTTTCTTTGTTACCTGCTTGGATTCATCACAGGAATCATCTTTCTGGTGGTGGAGAAGAAGAGTCGTTTTGTCAAGTTTCATGCCATGCAATCTACCATCACGTCTCTTATTCTCTTCGTCATCTTACTTATCATCGGCTGGATCCCTATCCTCGGAGGCTTCGCGTGGATTTTATGTCTCATCTTATGGGTTGTCCTGATGATTAAAGCCCTCCAAGGGAAACGATATTCATTACCGATTATAGGAAAGATGGCAGAAGACAAGACAAGCTGAGGAGCGTCAATGAAGGGAAAGCGTAAGAAGAAGCGAAAAGGAAAACTTTCTCTTTCACTCATCCTGATAGGAATCGGTTTATTGACAATCTTTATCTTTCGACAAGAGATTTTAGATACCTTTATGCCAAGGATAGAGAAACGGAAAATCTTGGAAGAAGAGAAGATAATCCTCCTTTACTTTTCTGATAGAGAGGATGAATATCTGGTTGGAGAGAAGAGAGAGATCTTAAAAAGAGATCAGGTTGATGAAGAGGCGAAGGAAGCAATCATCGAGCTAATCAAAGGCCCAAAGGGGAAACTCGTTCCTACCCTCCCTCTCCGAACAAAGTTATTAACGCTCCGCGTGAATGACAAAGGGGTGGCTGAAGTCAATTTTAACAAAGCCCTCTCCAAGGATCATCCCGGTGGAAGCTCAGCAGAGATGATGAGCGTTTACTCCATTGTCAATTCTCTCATCCTTAATTTCCCTCAGATCAAAAAGGTTAAAATCCTCATCGAAGGGAAAACCGGAGAAACCATCGCCGGCCACCTTTCTTTAGACCAACCTATTGCATCTAAACCTGATTTAATAAGAAACGATAATTGATTTAGAAAGAAATTGATGGTAATATTAACGAAATTTTAATTATTGGGCATATCTCCAATGATTAAGGTATTTTTTTATGCTTGAAGCAAAATATATTCGGGAACATCTTGACGAAGTTAGAGAAAAATTTGCTCTGAGGGGTCAAGCTATTTCCCTGGATCGGTTCGTTTCAATCGATAGTGAACGAAGAAAAACCATCCAGGAATGGGAGAAACTGCGAGCGCTTCAAAAAAATGTCTCTGACGAGGTGAGTAAAAGAAAGAGAGAAGGAGAGGATGCTTCGGAGTTAATTTCAGAGATGAAAAAGGTCTCTCTGCAGATGAAGGGGTTGGATGAGCTGGTGGCGGAGAAGGAAAAGGTCTTGGAGGAATTTCTTCTTACCGTTCCGAATATCCCCCACTCCTCGGTGCCGATCGGAAAGGATTCCTCAGACAATGTGGAGGTCAGGCGTTGGGGTGAGATCCCAGAATTCGATTTTGAACCAAAACCCCATTGGGAGATAGGCGAGGAGCTTGGAATTCTCGATTTTAAGACAGGAGCTAAGATTGCGGGAGCTCGGTTTACCCTGTATTGGGATCTTGGAGCAAAACTGGAGAGGGCGCTCATCAATTTCATGCTGGACCTTCATACCCGGGAGCATAGATATTGTGAAGTTCTTCCTCCGTTTATGGTCAATCGGACAACGATGACCGGCACAGGACAACTTCCAAAATTTGAGGAAGAGCTTTTCAAGGTGGAGGGAACCGACTACTTTCTCATTCCGACGG
>Ga0256868_10000956_pt1 | contig 16279 bp, 14 predicted proteins | sample RVTome_13_FD_187341 | JGI IMG/M metagenome (GOLD analysis project Ga0256868, IMG submission 187341) | Soil microbial communities from uranium-contaminated site in the Upper Colorado River Basin, Wyoming, United States - RVT92D227 HiSeq ...
CAGCGGTGCTATTAAATGCGGTTAAGGCCGCAGCCAAGTTCTTTGACTATGTTGATATAATTGAGATGCATCATCATGAGAAGGCTGATGCACCATCGGGGACTGCACTGGCTACCGCAAAGGCTATGCTGCAGTCGCGGGGCAAGCCCTTCCTTTATTCTAAAACCAAAAAAGAGACCCTTAGCGGCACTCGTGGTGGGGAGGTTGACGGTATAGCCATCCATAGCGTAAGATTACCTGGATTTGTTGCCAGTCAGGAGGTTGTGTTTGGAGGGCAGGGGCAAACGCTGAGCATTCGCCATGATACCATAGGGCGGGAGTGTTATATGCCGGGCGTTATTATGGCTATAAAAGAGGTGGTTAATCGGCAAGGATTGGTTTACGGATTGGATACCCTATTGAATTTAAGGGGGAGCGATGAAGTCATATAATGTAGCTATCGTAGGTGCCACCGGAATGGTCGGACAGGAGTTCATCAAGGTGCTGCAGCAGCGGAATTTTCCTGCGGCATCCGTCAGTCTATATGCCTCCGACCGGTCAGCAGGCAAGAAGCTATACGTAGGCCATCATGAGATTGAGGTTAAAGAGACCAACCCTGATTCTTTTCAGAATATTGACATAGCCCTTTTCTCGGCTGGTTCAGAGATTAGTCGCTATTTTTCACCAATCGCTGCTAAGTCTGGAACTCTAGTCGTTGATAATAGCGCAGCTTTCAGAATGGAGCCGAAGGTGCCTCTTGTTGTTCCTGAGATCAACCCTGAGGACATAAGGTTGCACGGGGGAATTATTGCTAATCCGAATTGTTCTACGATTCAGATGGTGGTGGCTCTATATCCACTTCATAAGGTTAACCCGATTAAACGGATTGTCGTCTCTACTTATCAGGCGGTGTCAGGTACTGGTGCCGCAGCTATGGAGGAATTGACTACCCAGGCCAAGCTGGTATTGGAAGGGCAAAATGTCGTTCCTCATGTCTATCCTCACCAAATCGGATTTAATTTGCTGCCAGAGATAGATGTTTTCCTGGATAACGGCTATACAAAGGAGGAGTGGAAGATGGTGGACGAGACGCGCAAGATAATGCATGCTCCTGATATAGCCATTTCAGCAACCTGTGTCAGAGTGCCTGTTTTCATAGGGCATAGTGAGGCGATAAACGTTGAATTTACCGACCCAATGAGTCCTGAGGAAGCGAGACAGATATTGGCTAAAGCTCCTGGGGTCAAGGTACTTGATGACCCTAGTGTTAGCCTTTATCCCATGCCCTGGCTGGCTGCAGGCTCGGATGATGTTTATGTGGGGCGTATCCGAGCTGATGCCTCGCAGCCAAAGGCTTTGGTGATGTGGGTGGTATCTGATAACTTGCGTAAGGGTGCTGCCCTCAATGCTGTCCAGATTGCCGAGGAAGCAGCACGGCGGGACTGGGTTAAGAGCGGTAAATAAATTACCTGTACGGAGGCTTGTGATGGAGAAGTTTGGTCGCTTGCTCACTGCAATGGTTACTCCCTTTGATACTAAAGGTAAAGTTGATTACGTACAGGCTAAAAAGTTGGCTAAGGGCCTGCTTGATTCAGGTAGTGATGGGCTTCTGGTATCCGGCACTACCGGAGAATGCCCGACTCTTACTCATGAGGAAAAACTGAACCTTTTTGCTGAAATTAAGTCGGCTGTTGGTAAACGGGGCATAGTTATAGCTGGCACTGGCAATTACAATACAGCAGAGAGCATAGAGTTGACCAAAGAGGCGGAGAAGGCTGGAGTTGACGGCTGTCTTTTGGTGGTGCCTTACTATAATCGTCCTACCCAGGATGGTTTATACGAGCATTTTAAGGCTATAGCTGGGGCAACCAGTCTGCCATGCATAATTTATAATGTGCCGTCACGCACTGTTACCAGCTTGGCTGCTGAAACCTGTGTCAGGCTTAGCCAGATTGATAATATTGTTGGAGTGAAGGAGGCTAGTGCTAATCTTGAGCAGATAGCTAAGATTATACAGGGAGCTAGGAAGGATTTCCTAGTTTACAGCGGCAATGATGGCGACACGTTTCCTATACTATGCTTGGGCGGATATGGAATTATCAGTGTGATTTCACATCTGGTTGGGCTTCAGTTTAAGCAGATGATAGATGATTACATACAGGGCAAAATCGGAAAAGCGGCAGCGACTCATCGAAATTTACTTCCTTTGGTTAACGCCATGTTTGTTGTTGCCAATCCAATACCAGTTAAATATGCTTTAAATCACTTGGGCTTTTTTGTGGGTAAGCCGCGCTTGCCGCTTACTGAGCCAGATGAGAAATCCAGGGCTGTTATCGAGCAGACCTTGAAGAACTATAAGATCGACTTGCCGATAGCTGCTAAAACCTAAATTTGGATTTGTAGTCACAGCTCCTGCAATGATTTTTCGAAGTTCTTCACCCTAGGTGGCTTTTTGCCTCTGCATGGCTCGATGATATGTCCCTCTTCCTTTAGGCGAGCAGCCTGAACCAGCACCCCGCCGGGAAATTTTTCATTCAAACTGCCATCTGCCTTAATCACGCGCCAGTAAGGTGTTACTTCTCTTTTTCCGTTACTCAAATCCTCCTCTGCTACTTCGGCAACAATTCGAAGGAAAATCCCGGTTGTCATAGGACAAGAGCAATGGGCGTGCGCACCTTTGGCTAATTTTTCCCTAATCTGAGTCACAGTGGCAAGTTGTCCTTTCTGGACTTTTTGGATTAATGAATCAATATCCAGCGGTTTGGGGATAAGCATTTTCCCGGTTCCGAATCTGCTTTGCATTTTGGGCGGAACGTCAACTACTTTACCATGCTCGGGATGTTCTTCTTCTAGCTTCTGTCGCCATGTCTTACGCGTTTTAGGCATAGTTTAACTCCTTTTCAAAAGGATTTGCCTTAAAGCTTGGAAGGTCTTACATAACCTTTTCGACCATTATTGTCTGGTGTCGGTTGGCGCCAACGGAAATGATGGACATGGGGCAGGAGAGAAGTTCTTCGAGTCGGGATATATAGCGTTGGGCTTGGGATGGCAGCTGTTTTATGTTGCGGATGGTGCTCGTTTCTGTGCGCCAGCCCGGCAGTTCTTCGTAAATTGGTTGGCATTTACCAAGGATAGCCAAATCACCTGGAAAGGCTTTTAAGACATTTCCTTCAACTTGGTAGCCTGTGCATACCTTTATTGAGTCGAGTGCGTCCAGAACATCGAGGCGGGTTAGGGCTATACCGGTAAAACCATTGATTTGGGCGCTGAAACGTCCGGCTACAGCATCGAACCAGCCACAGCGTCGTGGTCTACCTGTGGTGGCACCATATTCATGAGCTCGTTCTCTGATGAACTCACCGGTTTTATCCTTTAGTTCAGTGGGCATAGGTCCACCACCTACTCGTGTGGTATAAGCCTTGAAGACACCGATGATTTGGTCGATTTGCTTAGGGCTTATCCCCGCACCGATAGAACCAGCAGCGGCCAAGGGTGAAGAAGAAGTTACATAAGGATAGGTGCCGAAGTCGGGGTCAAGCATAGTGCCCTGCGCGCCTTCTAATATAATTGGTTGCTTCTGGGATATCATGTCCCGAACTATTTGGCCAGTGTCTCGAATGAACGGGGCTAGCCGCTCTCCATAGGAACAGTATTGCTCGTATATCTCTTCCAAAGACAGTGGTGGAGCGTTGTATATTTTGGTCAGAATGGCGTTCTTGGGTTCGAGGATTGAGGCAAGCCGAGACCGAAATTCCTTCTTGTTCAGTAAGTCGCAGGTGCGGATTCCGAGGCGAGCTATCTTATCGGCGAAAACGGGGCCTATTCCTTTGCGTGTGGTGCCTATAGCACCCTTACCTCGTCGCTCCTCTTCCAGTCCATCCATGAGGGTGTGATAGGGCATTATCAAATGTGCCCGGTCACTGATGAAGAGGTGACTGGTATCAACGCCGTGTTTCTGAAGGTTCTCAATTTCCTCCAGCAGTATTACCGGGTTAATTGCTACACCGTTACCGATTATGCAGATTGCTCCAGCGTTGAAGATACCCGAGGGAACTATGTGGAGTTTGAATTCACCGTAGGGATTAATTACGGTGTGCCCAGCATTGTCGCCTCCGGAGAAACGAACTACTGCCTTTGCTGATGTGGCGAGGAGATCTACTATTTTCCCTTTTCCTTCGTCTCCCCATTGGGCACCGATAATCGCTGTAACTGACATGATTTTTTATTCTAGCTTGGTGTGAAATTTGGTGGGTAACTCTATATACTTGTAAGACTTGGAAATTAAATTCGCGACATATAGTTTTTACCCCAGAAGTAGAGCAATGTCCCGCCGCCAATAATCCATACCGCCAAGCCGGTAATTATTACCCAGGTGATGCTTAGTATCCCGAAGATGCCTCCGAGCACTATCCATAGTAGAGCAATTAGGCTTAGAGTAATCAGGCTCAATTCAAATGTCTTGTCACTCATGATTTTTCACCGTCATTTTGCTTTATTGACCTTTCGTTTGTTGCCTTACATATACTAACCGTTGTCCCACAGTAATAAAGCCAAGAACTATCAAAATCACCAGAGCTATAAGAATGCTGAATTTGCACAACGGGTTTAGAAGTAAGCCAAGCGCTAATATTATAACTCTCTCAGTCCTGGTAAACAAACCGACAGGGCAGTTTACCCCCAGGCCTTCGGCTCTAGCTCGTACGTAGCTGGTGAGCAATGCGCCGATCAAGGCCAAGAAAATAAGGACTACTTCAAGCGTGTCTCCGCTTCTTATGTATAGAGCCAACAGGCCTAAAAATACTATGGCATCAGAAATCCGATCGAAAGTTGAGTCTAACAGAGCACCGAAGCGAGTGGCCTGGTTAGTTAAGCGAGCCAGTGCCCCGTCCAGAATATCAAATAACCCTGAAAGAAGGACTAGAAATCCGCCGATGAGAAGTTTGTTGGTGGCAATAGCCCCAGCTGCGATTATGCTTACTGTCAGGGCTATCCATGTCAAGGCGTTAGGCTTTAGTCGGCTTTTGACCAGAACCGTGTTTAGTGGCTCAGTAATCCATCGAGCAGCTATTCGTCTGAGTTCAGCTAAGTTTTTCACAGAGTGTTCCTACGCTCAACTACTAAGCAAGCTGTTATAGTAATCTGTAACTTGTCGTGCAATGTTCGGCCAGCTATATTTATCGGCTTTGATTTTTCCCTTATCTCCCATCTGTAGGCGCAACGATTTGTCATGCAGGAGCGATAGCAGGGCTTGGGCCAATGATTCCACATTTTTGGGTGGCACAAGCAAACCCTCATCACCATGAGCTAGCACACTAGCATAGCCTTGAATGCTGGTGGCAACTACTGGTTTTCCGCATGCCATAGCTTCCAACAATACTATGCCAAAGCTTTCACCACCGGTGGCCGGGGCGCAGAAAATATCAGCACTGCGGTAATATGAGGGTAACTCAGCGCTAGGGACAAAACCAGTAAAAACCACGTGGTTGGTCAGGCTCATATCCTCGACCAATTTTTCATATCTAAGGCGTAATACAGTGCCTGGGCCAACTACAATTACACGGAAGTTGGGAAAGCTACGTTTAACTTTGGCACATGCATTAAGCAAATAGCCCAGTCCCTTTCGCCTTTCAAGTCGGCCGACGAAGAGGATATTTACCTTGCCATCAGCGAATTCTTTACGTGCAGGGCCATCAAAGCGAAAAAGTTCAGTATCTATGCCATTTGGGATAATACGATAGTCACCCGGCAGATGGCGGTTCACATATTCCAGTGCCGGTTTGGAGACGGCGATTTTACCATTTAGTTTGGAAAGCCATCTCCTAAAGATAAATTTGCCTAGCCAGTAGGTTCTAGGCTTACTGTGGCAGGCGTGAAAAGTGCCGACATTTATGGAGTTTGACTTAAGGAGGGCACTCAAGCAGACCATTGGTGCGAATGGTTCGTGTAAGTGTAAAATATCAAACTTCTCTTTAGCTAAAATTTCACCTATTTGAGCTGGCAACCAGGGGGATACTGGTATTCTAGCTATTGAGCCGGCATATGGTACAGGCAGGGGCTTTCCTACTGGGGTAACCTCCTCTTCGAAGTAGCGAGTTCCTCTTGTTGGGCATGGGGCTATAATTTTGACCCTATGCCCCGCTTGTGTGAAATTATGAGCCAGATAGGCGATGTGATTGACAACGCCACTTGGGAATGAATAGTCATATGGGGAAACTAATCCGATTTTCACTACTGCTATTGCCCTATCTCGGCGAACCTAACAATCTTTGTGCTCTATCTAACTTTGCTTTGTCTTTTCGCTGGCTATTTCGGGAAGACAAATAGGTGTCTGTTGGTCCTTGCCAGCGATGAAGTTCTCGACCCGCCTGTGGGCTTCGTCGTCAGAATATTGGATTGGTGGCGACTTCATAAAGTAGGCGCTAGGGGCTACTATACTTCCGACTAGACCTCTATCTATAGCTAATTTGCAGCATCTTATGGCATCAATAACCACCCCAGCGGAGTTAGGACTATCCCATACCTCCATTTTAAGCTCCAAATTGAGAGGGACGTCGCCAAAAGTGCGCCCTTCCATTTTGATGTAGCAGAATTTACGGTCAGCCAACCAGGGCACATAGTCACTGGGACCGACGTAGATGTTGGAAGGCTCAATTTCATAATCTAGCTGGGAGGTTACTGCATTAGTTTTGGAGATTTTCTTTGATTCTAGTCGCTCTCTCTCCAGCATGTTATAGAAGTCGGTATTGCCGCCGAAGTTAAGTTGATAGGTTCTTTCTAGTTTAACCCCACGGTCACGAAAGAGTCTAGTTAGCACCCGATGGGTGATTGTAGCTCCGACCTGGGATTTGATATCATCACCGATAATTGGTAATCCTGCCTCGGCGAAGCGTTTATACCAGTAGGGTTCGCGAGCAATAAAGACCGGTATGCAGTTAATAAAACCACAACCAGCGGCTAATACTTGTTCTATGTACCACTTGGTTGCCTCTTCGCTTCCAACCGGCAGAAAATTTACCACAACATCTGTTTTTGTCTCCTTAAGAATGCCAACAATGTTAGCTGTGGCCCCCGATGACTTGGTGATTATCTGTGATAAATATTTCCCCAGCCCATCGTGAGTCATGCCTCGGGTTACTTTGACACCTGTGTTAGGAACATCGCAAAACTTGAAGGTATTATTAGGTTTGGTGAAAATAGCTTCGGCTAGATCCTTCCCAACTTTGTTTTTGTCTATATCAAAGGCGGCTACGAAATTGATATTGTTTATATGGTAGCCGTCCAGATTTATATGCATTAGGCCGGGCACGGACTCACCTTCTCTTGCTTTTTTATAATAATGTATGCCCTGAACAAGTGAAGAGGCGCAATTGCCAACACCTATTATAGCTACATTTACTTTTCCCATGACTGTTTCCTCTTTTCTATTTCTGCTTTATAATTATTTGGCTGATGGTGCCCTTATATTTTATCCCCTTGGTTTGGGGATAACCATCTTCGGCGACCTGGCCAGTAATATTGGAATCCTGGCACTGTGTAACACCTTGTCGGCCACGCTGCCTAATACCCAGCGGGCGAGACCCGTTCGACCATGAGTTGACATGGCTATCAAGCTAATCCCTTTATCTTCAGCATATTCTACTATTTTATCAGCGGGGTCACCAGTGACCACTTCGTATGTGGATTTAACTCCATTGTCATTTAATCTAGCAGTGATGCTTTTCAGATAATTTTCGCCAGCATCATGTATAGCCTTAATAAATTTTCTCCAATCCGGACCACCGAGTAAACTGGCTTCTACTGTACCGGGTGGCGAGACAATCTGTAGCAGGTCGACCGAAGCTCGCGAGTTTATAGCCAGTGTTTCGACGTAAGATAAAGCTGCTTCACCAATGTCTGAGCCATCTAAAGGAGCAAGGATTTTGCGAAGAAAGTGTGGATTGCCCGTAGTGCCTGTTTTACTACCTGGCCGTTTGCTTCGGACGAGCAGAACCGGGGCTGTAGCTTCACTTATCACCTTTTCAGCTACGCTTCCCATCCACCAACGCGTGATACCACTTCTGCCATGGGTAGCCATAATAATCAGATCAACCCCTTTTTCTACAGTGAAATCAAGGATTTTATCCGCTGCGATGCCGTAATGGATAACCGGTTCAGCTTTGATATTATCGCTCTGGAGACCACTTGCGATTCTTTTGATGTAATCCTCAATGAGGCGGTTTACGCGGCGTGTTTTTCCCCCGATGCCCACACCTAAAATGAGCACGTGAGAACCAAATCTTGGGGCCAAATCTCTAAGGTAGGGAAGTACACTTTCAGCCTCCCTGGAACCATCTAGAGGGACTAGAATTTCCTGTAGTTGCAACATTTTTTTCACCATTTTGTTTAAGATTATAGCGGACACTCTTGTATAAGACAAAGCTTTTATGGTATTTTTGAGGGGTGCTTTATGATTTTCACACCCACACTTTTAATAGCGATGGTATTTTATCACCAATCGAGTTAATACGTCGTGCTTTTGTCAAGGGCTATTCAGCAATTGCTATTACCGACCACGTAGCACTTGGCTCACTTGGCAGAGTAATCAAAGAAACAAGCGACGATTGCGCTCTAGCCAGAGATTATTGGGATATTTTGGCCATACCCGGTGTAGAGCTTACTCACATTCCACCTCGGGCTATTCCTGAGGTGGCTAAAAAAGCTAAGGAAATGGGGGCTTGGCTTGTAGTAGTGCACGGCGAAACATCTGTAGAGCCTGTCGAGAAAGGTACTAATCTTGCCGCTGTCCAATCTCCCTACGTTGATATCTTGGCTCATCCAGGGCTCATAACAATTGAAGAGGCTTCTCTGGCAGCCCAAAATAATATCTTTCTTGAACTCACGTCTCGAAGTGGACATTCTGCGTCTAATGCTCATGTTGCTTCAGTAAGCCAACAAACGAAAGCACGACTCCTAGTTAATTCTGATGCCCACGATGAAAGCAATCTACTTACGCCGAGCTTACTTGAGTCTATTCTTCGCCAAGCAAACGTAAACCAGCGACAACACAGGCAAATCCTTGACCGTAACCCCCTGCTTTTAATTGAGAAAGTTAACAAGTTGTCTTCGGACTCTGGCTGAAGCATATAATGAACTAGCCCTCGCCAATTCGGAATACCTTGGTTCCACATGATGGGCAACTTCCGCGTGTCGCTGGCCTCTTGTTCTTCAAAGTGACGCTCTGCGGGTTCTTTATCTCCACTTTCCTCCGGCATTTGAAGCAATATGCCTGCGCCATGAATTTTACCTCCTTTCATCAAAGCCAAATCATATCTATTATAATATAGACTGTCAAGCTCTTTGGGTGTTTATGGGCAGAGAAACTATGAGGGCGAGAAGACCTTCTTTGGGTGCCATAACTTTTTCTCGGAGATGAAGTGCAGCACAGCTATGAAATTCCCATCGAGATTGTAAGCACGGCAGTATTTCTCTGAAGACAGGGAAGTTTCATCTAAAGACAATGAGCGGCCGTTTCTGATGGCTAGTTCATTGACTTTATCAACAATGATTGCCTTCCAGTTTGAAAGCGGGCTGTCCATGGAGTGGAGGAGCTCTTCCCAGGTGTCTTTGTGAAAGGCACCTTCAATTTGGGGGAGGGATAGTGCGCCTTCGATGTAAAATGGCCCGCACCGTAGCCTGGTCAGGTTTTTTAGATGAGCGCCACAGCCTAGATGTTGCCCGAGATCGTGAGCCAAGGAACGTATATATGTACCCTTGCTACAATCCACGTTGATTGTTATAAGCGGTGGCTGGCAGTGAAGAAGCTCTAGGCTTGTAATCTCGACCTGCCTTGGCTTCAGTTCTATTGGAATACCAGCACGAGCGAGTTCATAGTATCGTCTGCCCTTGTGTTTCAAAGCACTATATATTGGAGGCACTTGATTAATGATGCCTTGAAAATTGGTAAGGGCTTCCTCTATCTGTGTCACTGTGATAGCACTGGGATCTCGGCGCTCAATTATTTCACCTTGTCTGTCGAAAGTATCCGTAATTATGCCCAGTTCAACCTGTGCCAGATAAGTCTTGCTGCTATCCGTTAGAAACTGGGTAATTCGAGTTGCCTGGCCAAGACAGATTGGTAGAACCCCTGTAGCTATCGGATCTAGTGTACCAGCATGTCCGACGTGTTTCTCTCCGGTGAGGCGCTTAAGCTGAGCTACTACATTGTAAGAAGTCTTGCCTTCGGGTTTGTTGATGTTGAGTATACCGTCAATGCTCATCTTCGTTTTCGGTATCTTTGGAAGCGACCTGGTCGATTATATTTAGGACTTGGGCTCCACGTTCAATAGAATCATCGAGGTGAAAGCTAAGTTCGGGCGTGTGCTTTAATTCCAGGCTGTTGGCCAGTTGTCTGCGAAGAAATCCCGATGCAGCAGTGAAGCCTTGTAATATCTCGTCTTTGTTTACCTTGTCTCCCAGAGTGCTAATAAACACCTTGGCATGTTTCAAGTCAGGAGATGTCGAAACTTTAGTTATTGAAATAAAGGTAGTAAGTCTCGGGTCATTGATTTGCTCTCGCAGCAAATCACTGATTTCTTGCTGAATTATGCTGTTTATCCGCTCAGTACGCCGTTTCATATCTGTTCCTTTGGGTTAAATATTGTAATTTGGGATTTAGGGGAGAACCTAATATGGGGGAATCGAAAACGGGATTGTCTAGCTTACTATTTCCTGTCGGTATGATTGAATAATATCGCCAACTTGGAAATCTGTGAAGCCCTCTATTTTGATGCCACATTCGAAGCCGGTGGCTATCTCTTTAACATCTTCCTTGAAGCGCCTAAGGCTGTTAATGCGGGATTCGTGGATTGATTCGCCTTTGCGTATAACTCGAGCTAAAGCATCTCGTCTTAATTTTCCTTCTTTAACTGAAACTCCAGCTACCTTGCCCTTTTTACTTGTGCCAAAGACAGCCAGTATCTCAGCCTGCCCTTCGATAACCTCAGTGTAGGTTGGCTCCAGCATACCTTTAAGTGCCTTGTCCACGTCTTTTACCAGTTCATAAATTACATTGTAATACCGGATGCTTATACCTTCTGTTTCAGCTAATCGCTGTGCCCCTGGCTCCGGTCTGCTGTTGAAGCCGATTATTATTCCTTTAGAGGCTAGGGCCAGAAGCACATCGCTTTCCGTAATACCACCACTGCCCGAATGAATGACTCTAACCTTAACCCTCTCGTCACCTAGTTGTTCTAGAGAATCTCGGATGGGTTCTATGCTGCCTTGGACATCTGTTTTAAGGATTATGTTTAGCTCCTTTATCTGACCGTCGCTGATTTGGGTTGAAAGGTTACTCAGGCTCACAGCCTTAGCGCGAGCCGGAGCTTTCCGTTGCGTATCTTCGCTCTTTTCAAAGAGCATCTTTGCCTCGCGCTCGCTGCTGACGACGCTAAAAGAATATCCTGCGTGTGGAACCGCATTTAGTCCAAGAACTTCTACAGGGGTAGCAGGTTCAGCTTTCTTAGGGTGCTTACCCAGCTCGTTGAACATAGCCTTGACTCTGCCCCAGGTATTACTAATTGCAATGATATCACCTAGCTTTAGTGTGCCTTTTTGAACCAAAAGTGTAGCTACTGGCCCCCTGGTTTTATCAAGCCTAGCTTCGATAACTACTCCCTCTGCAGGACAATCATGTTCACCTTTAAGCTCCAGGATATCAGCGACCAAAAGAAGATTTTCTAGAAGCTCGTCTATACCCTGTTTTTTCTTAGCTGATATTGACACACATACAGTATCGCCTCCCCATTCCTCAATAAGCAAATCCAAATCTGCCAGTTGTTGCTTCAATTTGTCTGGATTGGCGTTTGCCTTGTCGATTTTGTTGATAGCTACCACTATGGGCACATTGGCGGCTCTGGCATGGTTGATAGCTTCTATAGTTTGAGGCATCACTCCATCATCAGCAGCTACCACTAGGACAGCTATATCTGTTAATTGAGTCCCTCTGGCTCTCATGGCAGTGAAAGCCTGGTGTCCTGGTGTATCCAGGAAGGTGATTTTGCGTGAGTCCACCTCCACTTGGTAAGCTCCTATGTGTTGGGTAATAGCACCGGCTTCGGTGGCAATTACGTTGCTTTGACGTATGGCATCGAGCAGGCTCGTCTTGCCGTGGTCCACGTGTCCTATTATGGTAATCACTGGTGGGCGTGGGGAAAGTTTGCCACCACCTGTTGATATAGGGCGCTTTATTTGGGCGAACACCGGCTGTTTTTTAGCTTTGTAACCAAAGTGGTCAGCTACCAATGTTGCGGTATCAAAATCTACTGCCTGATTAATATTAGCCATGACACCATTTCTCATGAGCTGCTTTATAATCTCGACGGCGCTAACCTGTAGCAGGTCAGCTAATTGTTTAACGCTGAGGGTTTGGGGAAGGCTAATATGAGGCAGTACCTGAGATTCGGCCTTAGTTTCTTGGCTATCCTGCTCCTGTTTGGCAATCGGTTCCCGTTTCTTGTCACTCAACTTACTCAACTATGGTTCTCCCTCTTTCTCGGTAGGTTCTGGCCATATTCTACCAGTGCCTGGCGATTTTCAGAAGTGAGCTTAGCCCGCAAAGCATATTCTAAGCGATTGCTTTTAAGTCCTGTCTCCCAGCATTCACGTATTGGGCATAAGTAAACTCCTCGACCTACGCCTTTGCACTTAAGGTCTATCTCCACAAATCCAGTGCCAGAAACGAGTCGTATCAGGTCTCTTTTAGCTTTTTTCCCTCGGCAAGCTATGCAGCTACGCTCAGGTACATGTCTTTGCCGAGGACTTTGCTTCTTAGAATTACTCTTCAAGTTCGTCTTCCTCAGAGTAGCTAACTGGCCTTGGACGCGCTTTCTTAGGTCTGCTTTTGCCTTTTGGTAAGTCCGTCTCCTTCTTGACGCTCTTCTTCTTCGCCTTATCTGTTCTTGCTGGTAGTATGTCCTCAGCGAACCTGATCTGGCGGGACTCTGCAGATTTGGTTGGCGAAGCAACCTCCGAAGCAAAAACAAGTTCAAGGTCGGTTGTAGATGCAGCTACTTCTGCGCTTTCCTCATCACCGACTGGTTCTGGTTCACCGGTTACATCCGCTTCGTCGACGGGCATTGGACTGGCAATTTCCTCCATGGCAGCAAGTTCGGGTATCGCCTCTTCGGCTTCCACGGCAGCTTCATCCAGGCTGGTCCTTTCTGCTTCAAATGCCGAGGCGCTCTTTATATCGATTCGCCAGCCTGTTAGCTTTGCCGCTAACCTGGCATTTTGTCCTTCTTTGCCGATTGCCAGCGATAGCTGTTTATCAGGGACAGCCACTGTAGCGGTATTCTCAGTTTGATTGAGTTCGACGCTTGATACCTGGGCGGGGCTGAGGGCATTGGCGATGAACACCGCTGAGTCATCAGCCCATTCGACCACATCTATCTTTTCACCGTGCAATTCACTCACGATGTTCTGTATTCTAATCCCGCGTAGTCCTACACAACAGCCCACGGGATCAACGCCTTCTTGTCTTGCTGCTACGGCCACCTTGCTTCGATAACCTGCCTCGCGAGCTATTGACTTTATGTCTATAGTGCCGCCAAATATTTCTGGAATTTCCATTTCGAAAAGCCTTCGTAACAGATTGCGGTGCGAGCGAGATACTAATATCTGAGGTCCTCTAGCGGCCTTGGTTACTTCAAGTACGTACACTTTGAGCCTTTGCCCAACGCGATAGCGCTCATTGTGTACCTGTTCGCTACTGGGAAGTATTGCCTCAGCTTTGCCTAAATCAATTTGAATGTGCTCTGGAGTGATGCGTTGCACCATTCCAGTAACGATGTCTCCCTCTTTGCCGGTGAATTCCTCGAAAATTGCGTGATGTTCAGCCTCATGCAGTCGCTGCAAGATGACTTGTCTTGCCGTCTGAGCAGCAATACGCCCGGCATTCGGCGGCGTGGCTTCTATGCTTACAACGTCGCTAATCTGTGCATTCCGGTCGATTTTTTGGGCCTCGGCAACGGATATCTCATGAAGTAGGTCATCTGGCTTTTCAACGACTGTCTTCTTGACATAGACCTTGACTTCGCCGGTGTTGGGGTTTATCTTTGCTGAGATGTCTTGGCCAGCAACAAAGGCATCTTTCCTGTAAGCGGAGACGAGTGCTGACTCTATTGCAGACAGCACCACTTCCTTCGGCAGATGCTTCTCAGCCGATAACTGGGTGAGGGCAACCATGAATTCAGTCTTCATCGCATACCATTCCCCGTTTCTGTTCCCTCAACAAAAAAGTGGGAACTAGCCCCACTTTTTTGTGCACTCTTAAATTCTGATGTCAGTATAACATAACTATAAGTAGAATGCAACTCTAATCACTATTGATAGTTTTTCATCTCCTGTCTCTATATCTCACTTGCTTAGTGTCTGGTATATTTAATCTGGTGGTAAGCTACCAAAACGGCGTTGGCGCTGACTGTAGGCAATAAGGGCTTTGTCAATTTCTTTTTTGCCAAAGTCGGGCCATAGAACCGGTGTGAAGTAGATCTCAGCGTAGGCAGACTGCCATATCAGGAAATTACTCAGCCGCATTTCGCCTCCAGTGCGAATTATTAAGTCAGGGTCAGGGATGTTAACAGTGTAAAGGTACTGTTGGAAAACCCTTTCATTTATCTGCGGTGGCGAAATACCGTCAGCAATAAGACGCCGTACTGCCTCGATAATCTCATCTCTGCCCCCATAATTGAAAGCCAGACTCAGAGTCATCCTGGTGTTATTCTGAGTGAGCTCAAGGGCTCGTTTTAGTCTCTCCTGAAGCCTGAGCGGCAGTCCATCAGGCTTACCAAGGTGGCGGATTCTTATACCATTCTCCTGGGCAAATTTAACTCCTTCCTCGAGCCTTTCTTCCAGGATTTTAAATATACCATCTATCTCGCGTTTCGGTCGATTCCAATTCTCGGTGGAGAAAGCATATAGAGTGAGGTAGGGAATCTCGTATTCGATGAACATTTCTAATATCTTTTGTGCTGTGTTGACTCCTTGCCTGTGCCCGGCTAATCTGGGCAGGACGCGTTGCTTTGCCCAGCGGCCGTTACCATCCATTATAATGGCTACGTGCTGAGGCAAATGTTTTAAATTTGGTAGCTTACTCATTTTCTGTCTCTATGTTGCCCAATCTCTCTAGTTTTTCCTTCAGTTCCTTTCTCTTCGCCTCATCCAGTTTGACCGGGTTGGGCTGAGTTCGATAGTGTGGCTCAGTCAATATCATTTTTCCAGGTCCAAGGTCTTTCGTCAGGCAGGCATGAGAACCTACGATGGAGTTTGGGCCGATTTTGATGCCGGGCATAACGCTGGAGTTGATTCCGGTTTTGCAATTGTCGCCGATGATTGCTCCGAGCTTGTCCAGTCCAGTATCTATAGCTTCATTCCCCACCATCACTGAGATGTTCTGCTCGTCAAAACGGAAGTTAGCCAGAACAGTACCGGCGCCGAAGGAGCAGCCTTTGCCTATTATGGAGTCACCTATATAGCTGGAGTGCATCCAACAGCTGTTGTCGATATAGGAACTCTTGATCTCTGTGGAGTAGCCGATGACGCAATCGGCTCCGATATGGCTGTAGTCCCGCACCAGGACGTTATTGCCGATTATGGAGCCTGGACCAATGTAGGCTGGCCCTCTTATCACCGCGTTCTCCAGAACTCTAACATTATCACTTATAAAAACCTTGCCCTCAATAGTAGCCTTTTCTGAAATATAAGCCGAAGCTGAAATTATTGGCTGGCTTATATCAATGAGATATTTGACCGCATCAAAGATGTGCCATGGATATTTTATGGGTGCCCAGAAATCCGTGTAGGAGATAACCTTGATTTTATGTCCATCATTGACCATGTTGTCCAGGGCACATTCGTAGACATCGTCCCTGGTCGTTTTGACTTTTTTGATGTATTCCAAGAGTCTTTCAGGGTCTGTATGAAGATGAACCAGGATGTTTATCAAATTGCTTGGCTCCTGACCAGGTTTTGGCTTTTCCACAACTTGTTTAAGCTCGTTTTCTGGACTTATAACCAAGTAGCCACCTGGGAAATACCCTTTAGTCTGGTAACCGAGCATATAGGAAGCTGCAGATTTCTTTTTTATCTCCCTAATGAGGCTGGTGTATGCTGAAGCCGCAAAAATATCGTTAGGGTTCACTACCAGGATATCTCCATCCATGAAGGATGCGGCGCCTTCTAATGCATCGGCGATGCCCAGAGGTTGTTTTTGCAGAGCTAGCTCAATTTTAGCACCGGAGACAGTTCCCGCTATTTGTTCTATTTG
>Ga0256868_10000957_pt1 | contig 16275 bp, 17 predicted proteins | sample RVTome_13_FD_187341 | JGI IMG/M metagenome (GOLD analysis project Ga0256868, IMG submission 187341) | Soil microbial communities from uranium-contaminated site in the Upper Colorado River Basin, Wyoming, United States - RVT92D227 HiSeq ...
CTGTCCTAAAACCCATTCTCTCCAAATCCAATACCGCCATGGCGGGTAAGGTTGTTATCGGAACCGTGAAGGGAGACCTTCATGACATCGGCAAGAATCTGGTGATCATGATGCTTGAAGGAGGAGGTTTTGAAGTCATCGATCTTGGGGTCGATGTCCCGCCCGAAAAATTCTTGAGGGCCATTAATGAACATTATCCGCAAGTGGTTGCAATGTCAGCTTTGCTGACGACAACGCTAAAAGAGATGAGAAATACGATCGATGGCCTGAAGAAGGCCGGATTACAACATCGATTCAAGATCATCGTAGGAGGAGCACCGCTTACGGAGAAGTTTGCCAAGGAGATTGGTGCGGATGGATATGCCCCGGATGCTGCCTCTGCCGTAGACGTGGTCAAATCTTTGGTCAACTAATACAAACCATTAAATCAAATAACATCACCCCCACCCTAACCCTCCCTCCTCGAGGGGGAGGGGTGAGTGGGGGGAAGAGGAAGACAAAGGATGCTACTCATTGGAGAATCCATTAATGGGACGATCCAAAAAGTCGGTAAGGCCATTTTGAGCCGAGACCAATATTCTCTTATGGAATTGGCTAAAATGCAGTATGAATACGGGGCTCAAATGTTGGATGTCAATGCTGGGGTGGCAGAAGGGAATGAGGTCGAAGACCTGCCCTGGCTTGTGAAGACGGTTCAGAAAGAAGTTCCCCTCCCCTTGATGCTCGATAGTGCCAATCCTGAAGCCCTCAAGGCTGCCCTCTCTGTCTATCGCAATTCAGAATTACCCATTCTTAATTCCATTACGGGCGAAGAGGAAAAATGGAATAAACTCTTTCCTGTCCTTGTTGAAAAAAGATGTAAGGTGGTTGTCCTGCTGATGGATGATCAGGGGATTCCTAAAACGGTTGAGGAAAGGATCGAAGTAGCGGATAAGCTCTTTCAAAGACTGGCCAAGATGGGAATTCCCCCGGATTATGTTTATTTTGATCCTCTTGTGTTGTCTATAGCTGTGGAGACCGAGGCAGCCCTGGTAACATTAGAAACGATTCGAACAATTCGATCCCGATTCCCCAATACTCACACGATTTGTGGTGCCAGCAACATCAGTATGGGACTTCCCGGAAGGAAGTTGATCAATCGAACCTTTTTGACAATGGCCATTGCCTCCGGCCTTGACACCCTCTTGATTGACGTCCGAGACCAGCCCCTCATGTCATCGATTTATACCAGCAAGGTCCTTACCCATCAGGACCCTTACTGTCTTGAATATCTGAAGGCCTACCGAGAAAAAAAGATTTTAATTTGATTTCCTTCACAAATACTTTATATATGAATGTAGAATTTTTGCTACAGTATGCATCTGTAAACCTCTAAACTTCTATGGATATTCAACATGAACACGGACGGGGATAGTTGAAAATTAACACTTATTCTCCGCTCCTTCCAGAGACAAAGGGCCTTGATCACCCTCACCCCTTGCCTACCGTCAGGCAGGCAGCCCTCTCCCGTCAAGAGACTGTGTCGCAATAGGGAAAAGCGGCTGAAGTTCTGAAAAACGGAACAGTCAGACGGGTGAGAAAGCTTTAGAGCAGAAACCTTTAAAAGGTGAACTTCAAAGGCCCCAACACCATGAAAACATTCCGATTCAAGCACCAAGGACACTTACCCATTCTCTCTAAGGAAACTCTGCGTTCTAAAGCTTTGGAATCCGTTTGTCTGTTCCATTCTTGCCTTCCGCCCATTGCGACACAATCTCTCAAGGGAGAGGGGGTATGTTTGATATTCATCATTTGTGGGTAACGAACTTATTATAAAGGATTCTTTTTGTTTTTAACGTTTTAGTTCTTCGAGACTCGACTTTGAGGCGTTGTACATGAAAGCGATGTCTGTGGAATAGGCCAAGACAGTCATCCCTTTTGCCCGCCACTTTTTGATGGCCTCGATATCCCCCATGTGAATCCCAGAGGCCTTCCCTCTCTTTTTTGCTGTCTCGACCACTTTTTCAATGGCCTTCGATAAAGTTTCAGAACCCATCTGGTCAGGTATGCCTAAGGAGATGGAAAGATCGTTTGGACCTATTAACCCTACATCGATCCCTTCCACTCCGAGAATCGAATCGATGTTTTCGATGGCTTCTTGGGTCTCAATCTGTGCGATAATCAAAGTATGTTCATTGCCTTCTTTCATGAACTCAATGGTCTTCCGAGGTTTATAGTCGGTATGACCTGCCTGTCCACCATATCCACGCTTCCCCAATGGGGTAAATTTACTATACCTAACAATTGCCTCTGCCTGTTCTCTGCTGGAGGTCATAGGGACCATGATCCCCTCTGCCCCTGCATCGAGAACTCTTGAAATGAAGTGGGTTTCTAAATGGGGAACTCTGATAAGGGATGCAATCCCTACTGATTTAGAACCCCGGATCAGATCTGCCACAGTCTCCATGGAGTAGTTTCCATGTTCCATATCAATGAAGACAAAGTCAAACCCTGCCGAAGCAAAGATAGCCGGCGCTCCTGGATCACGGGCTTGCTGGATCATCATTCCATAGACACATTCCCCTGCCAAAACCCTCTTTCTCAAGCCTGCCCACATTTTAGCTCCTCCGATTCTCAAATCCAAAACAAATTCCAAGATCCAATTTCAAAACGAGTAAATCAAACCTGTCTGGAATTTCGAATTTGGTTATTGGGATTTATTTGTTGCTTGGTGCTCGCCCTGCACCATCTTAGGTACAGAGCTTGGGGTTTGGTGCTTATTTCAACAATCCCATATTTTTCAAAATTTCTTTGAGTTCTGCCTTGGTCTCTGGTTTCATCCCTCCCACTGGAGGCATCCCAACTCCCGCCTCGATCCCGATCAGATTGAGCGCCTCTTTGATCACCACAGGAAAGGTTCCAAGATCGAAAGCTAATCGGAGTGGAGCTAGGCGATATTGAGCAGCAAGGGACCGCTTCAGATCTCCTGCTACGAAAGCTTCATAAATCTCAACGACCACCTTTGGAGCTACATTCGCTGTTGCGGCGATTGCGCCTTTTCCTCCATAACATAGAGTCCCGTAGATCAACGTATCCCTCCCAGCCAGTACAGAAAACTTATCATCCATTCTGCGAATATATTCTGCCGTCAGGGTCATATCTCCAGAGGAATCCTTTATCCCAACAATATTCTCCACCTTGGATAAGCGAACGACTAAATCTGTCGAGAGGGAAATACCTGTTCGTGCTGGATTCCCGTAAAGGAGAACGGGAAGGCGGGTTGACTTGGCGATGGTTGTGAAGTACTCCAATAACTCCACCTCATTGGGCTTGATGAAATAAGGGGTGATGACCGAAACTGCATTGACCCCTGCTGACTCTGCCATCTGAGTCAGAGCTGTTGCCTCCCGAGTGGTGACAGCCCCCGTTCCAGCATAAACAGGCACTCGTCCTCTCGCCTCCTCCACGACTGTCTCAATGACCTTCTTCTTTTCCTCGTAAGTCAATGCATAGAATTCTCCTTGTGTGCCCACAGCAAAAAGACCATGAACACCTCCTGCGATGAGATAATTCGTCAGTTTTCGCAGTGACTCCACATTGATCTTTCTATCAGAAGTTAATGGTGTGACCATCGCTGGGATAATCCCTTTGGGTTGAAAATTCATCTTTCTCCTCCAAATTAAAATCACCGCCTTATCCTCTCCTGCATGGGGAGAGGGATGTAGCAGAAGTTAGTGGGGATGACCTAATCTACCAAAAATGAAGCCATGAATCAAATCGAACCAGGACGCATAAAAAAGGGAGGAATCCAATGAAACCTGGTCCTTCCCTTTTTAGAGAGTAACTAAAAGCATAACCCATTACGTTTGGATCAGGGTTATTCCACCTTGAATTTAGTGTCCTTCACAACCTTTCCGTCGGGATCCCTGATTTCTACTTTCCAGTCCCCTTTTAATTCCATTAAATTCTTATTGGCATAGGTCCTCCATCTCGGACCCATTTTAAGCGGCACGCTGAATTTCAGCATTTCTTTCTCGCCATGAAACCAGACAAACGTAGCCTCTGTATCTTTAGCAATGTCAGTTGCCTCCAAAAAGCAGTAAACCTTCTCTGTTGAGGCTGGAAATGTCTCTGCAACGCCTGCGGGCTCACTTTGTTCCACTCCCGTTCCAATAACCAACCGTTTAATCATGAATGGTGCCGTCTCCTTCGGAGCACCCTCTGGCTTAGCCTTTTCCTGTCCGTAGACCGGGAGGGTGATCCCCCATACCGCAATGACCACCAAAACCAAAATCCATATCCCTGTTCCATGTCTCTTCATCTTTGTCTCCTTTCGTTAGAGGTTAGCCTGCAAACCGCCGATAGTCACCATCGCTTTATCTTTCTGATCTTTACCTTAAATTATAAAGTGTTGTAACCCCGTCATGGCGGGGTTACCTGCCGATTGAATGCAACGTTAAGGTGCATTAGGGGATTAGAGAATAGACCTGTGCTTTCTTCGTCCACTCGCTACTTGGATAATCCCTTTGAAGAACTTCCAATCCTAACTTCAGCTCCTTTGGATCTTGGCTTGCCTTATATTTGGAAACTCCTAAATAATACTGAGCCTCAGGCGCTGTGTCCGCCTTAGGAAACCGGACCAGAATCTCTTGAAAACACTGCATGGCCTGTTCAAAGCGATCAAGATCGAATTCAACCTTGCCCTTGCCCAAAACGATCTGGGCAATAAAATCCTCAGGAGGCAAATACCCCACAAAACGGTGGTGTTCCTCCCCATCTGAATCCAAGATGATGATGGTAGGGGTCCACTTAACGGCATAGCGTTTCACCAACGCCTTGTTTTTGTTGAAATCAATTTGAAGGGGAATGAAGTTATTCTCTACAGAGAAACAGACATTGGGGTCGGGATATGTAACAGCTGCCAGCTGTTTGCACCCAATTCAGAGATTGTTATAGAAGTCCATCAAGATTAACTTTTTCCATTTCTTTGCCTTTGCCTTGGTTTTGGTGAGAGAGGTCTCCCACTGAATCTGGTTTCCCATAACGAACCCTCCTTTCGTTATAATCCTTCATGACGGCTACGTCACCCACAAACCATGAAAATGCCCCCACTGTTTCAAAACCTCTGAAACATCAAAAGTGATATCTATCATTCTTTTCCGATTCTGGCCGTTTGTCAAGTCTAATTCAGTTGTTTAAACGCTGAAATCTCTGAAAGTTGAGCTGACATCTTTTCGTTTCAACTTGGAGAACTGGTTAAATGAGAATTATTGAGAGATATTTCTTTTCTAATCTATAAGTTAACCAAATCTATTGGATTCCTGCTTATGAAGGAATGACAAGAATAATATAAGCATAAAACATTCTTATTACAGGTACCAATATATTTTCCCTCACCCTCCCCCCTCCCCCAAGAGACTATGTCGCAATGGTGACTATGCAAAAAGATGAATCCTTCCATGTTAGAGAATACAAGTTTGTTAGGGGACAGGCGACTGGCTGAGGAAGCTTTAGAGTGGAACCTTTTATCATGTAAATTCAAACGTAAATATTTCATGAAGACATCATTTCCGAAGACAAGAATGGTTGACCCTCCATTTCAAAAATCCACAATTCTAAAGCTTCCAAAGCTGGTCACCTGTCCCTCACTGCGATTACGACACAGGCTTCAAGGGGAGAGGGGAGGGTGAGGGAAAAATTTCATATTTGTCACGGAAAAAAGATGCTTACACCTGTGGGCATTTTGTTGACACCTACAAAAAATTATGATAAATTTCAAAATGTTAGGTGGATAATCACTATTTAGTTTAAACGATTGATAAAGCAAAGAACCCGTTCCACAGGACGGGGTTTTCAGGTGCGATCTTAATAAAGATTTTTTCAAACTTTGTAGTTTTTTAAATTTAAGAGATATTTGAGGCAGGATTCATGGAATTACTTAAGGCCTTATTTGAAATCTTATTGCATCTTGATAAACATCTCGATTTGCTCATTCGGAACTATGGTGTTTGGACCTATGCGATTCTCTTTCTTATCATCTTTTTGGAAACCGGACTGGTGGTTACCCCTTTCCTTCCGGGGGACTCCCTGCTTTTTGCCGCAGGCACCTTTGCTGCCCTTGGCTCGTTGGATGCCAGGTGGTTAGTCATTTCTCTGTCCATTGCTGCCATTGCAGGAGATACAGTGAATTACTGGATTGGGTACACGATTGGTCCCAAAGTGTTCAGCAAGGAGAAATCACGTTTCCTAAACAAGGAGTACCTGTATCGCACTCATCGGTTCTATGAAAAATATGGGGGGAAAACGATCATTCTTGCTCGATTCATTCCGATCATACGCACGTTTGCACCCTTCGTCGCTGGCATCGGGAGCATGACCTACAGAAGTTTTCTTATATACAATATTTCGGGGGGGATTGCCTGGGTTGTCATTTTTGTTCTTGGAGGCTATCTCTTTGGAAACATACCTGTGGTCAAACAAAATTTTTCACTGGTCATCTTTGCCATCATTATTCTTTCTATTCTTCCTGGAATCATCGAATTCCTTCGTCACCGGGATTAATCCTTAATGATTCCTACCGTCATTCCAAGAGCTGAACATCCGATTTCGAGAAAGAGGATCGATGAAGACGCTCTCAAAGTCCTCTACCGCCTTCATCGACATGGGTTTCTGGCATACCTCGTGGGAGGAAGCGTCCGGGATCTCATCCTCGGGAAGACTCCCAAAGATTTCGATGTCGCCACGAACGCTCATCCTCACGAGATCTGCCTGCTCTTTAAGAACAGTCGCATTATCGGCCGTAGATTTCGTCTGGTTCAGGTCTTTTTTAAGGGGGGAAAGGTGATCGAGGTCTCTACTTGTCGTAGCCACTCGGAATTCGAGGAGACTGTGACTGAAGACGGCAAGATCATCCGAACGGATAGCTTTGGGACACCGGAGGAGGACGCTTTGCGCCGGGACATCACCATTAATGGCCTTTTCTACAATATTGCAGATTTTTCGATTATAGACTATGTCGGTGGAATGGCTGACCTCAACCGACAGGTTATTCGAACCATCGGCGATCCGAATGAAAGATTCGAACAAGATCCTGTTCGAATGATTCGGGTCATCCGCCATGCCGCCCGAACCAGGTTTTCCATTGAAGACAATACGTATGAAGCCATACTCCGTCATCGTGAAGAAATACGAAAATGTTCTCCATCCCGCCTTCGAGACGAATTCCTGCGTGAGTTGAAAGAAGGCACGGCAAAACCTTCTCTCCAACTCATGCTTCAAACAGGTCTACTCTTTTCCCTTTTCCCCGATCTCGAGAGGGCTCTTGGAAATCGCAGCCTTTCTGTGAAAAAAACCCAAGAAATTTTTCTATCTCTCTTCGATCTTGTGGATCAGTTGATCCATACAGGGAGACAGGTATCAGAATCGATTCTTTTTGCGCTCTTTCTAACCCCTTTTCTTCAAGCGGTAACACCTCACCACCCCTATCTTGGAAAAAGAGAAAAATACTTATACCTGGCACAGACGATCCATTGGGCCATCCATCAAATCCTCACTCCATTCTCTTTCCCAAGAGGGGCAAAGGAGATGGCTCACCAGGTTCTATTAGCCCAATCGAATTTAAAGAAATCGATACAAACGGGAGTGATTCCTAAGAGACTGAGGATGAAGAAATATTACAAACATGCAGTTCTTCTTTTTGGGATAAAGGCTCAGGCAAAGGGAGAGAAGGTCCCTCGCATTCTCCAAAATGCGGTATCTTCTAATTTATTACCGTGGTGGCCAAAAGAATCGGGAAGAAGACGCCAGGAACGACGTAGGAGCAAATGGCAGTCCCAACCCCCACAGGATTCTGGGCCAAAGCCCTGAACCTCCTCCTGAACTACGTTGAGTTCAGGACTAATCATGAACCTTACATGGTTCATGGCATGGTTCAGGGGACAACGCCACTCAGGAATAACCTCCCTACTTCATTAAAAGATTGGGAAGCCAAAGAGCAATTTGCGGAAAGATGAATAACAACGCTGCCACAACGACAAGACTGATTAAAAACGGATAGACGCCCTTGTAAATTACGTTAAAAGGCACCTTGGTGATGTTTTTGACCACAAAAACATTAATGGCCACTGGAGGGATAACCACGCCAATCATTACGGTGATACAGATGATCATGCCGAACCATATCGGATCAAAACCAAGTTTGATGATGACAGGATAGAAGATCGGGGTGGCAAGGACCATAAAGGCAAGATCATCAATGAAAGAACCTCCCAATTGATAAATGATTGAAATGAGAATCATGATTACATAGGGGTGGAAAGGAAGTTGGACGACCCAATCCGCTGCAATCATTGGAATTTTTGTTACGGCTAAGAAGTGGCCCAAGATGACAGAGCCTGCGATAAGCATCAATACCATGCAGGCCGTGCGAAGCGATTCTGCAATCGATTTAATAAATCCTTTAAAATTGAGGTCTCTTTTAAAAACGGACAGGAGGAGGACGGCAAAGGTCCCAACACTCCCTGCTTCAGTAGGAGTAAAAAACCCCTTCATCAATCCCCCGATGACCAGCAAAAAAACGATGACAACCCATATCACTTCCGGAAGGGATGCAATTCTCTCCTTCCAGCTCGACTTCTCTCCTTTGGGGCCAAGGGCCGGATTAATCTTACACCACGCATAGATGATGACTATAAAAAAGAAGGCGATGATCAATCCTGGAATGAGCCCTGCGAGAAATAATTTACCAATGGACTGTTCGGTAATAATGCCAAATACAATGAGGGTGACGCTCGGTGGGATGAGAACCCCAAGGGTTCCTACGGTTGCAACAATGCCTGTGGAGAGCTTCTTGTCGTAATTGTATCGGTCCATTTCAGGAACAGCCACGCTAGCAAAGGTGGCTGCCGTAGCCGGGGAAGAGCCACAGATAGCCTTGAAGGCTGTCGCCCCAGCTACCGTTGCCATGGCCAATCCGCCGGGAATATGTCCGATAAATTTGTAGGCTGAATCGTAGAGCCTCTTTGCAATTCCGGCATTAAATGCGATTTGGCCCATAAAAACGAAAAGAGGGATGACCGTAAAGCCATAAGAGGAAAAGACATCGAAAATATCCTTGGCTAAAAGGTTCAATCCAGCCTTAAAAGAGACAATATAGCTGAATCCAAGAAAACCCACCACCGCCATGGCAAAACCCAATTCAATGCCTGTAAGAAATAAGGTCAACGCCACGGCTAAACCTATGATTCCAATCATCACCTCATTCATCGTATTTCCCTCCGAGAATCTTCACGATATCGCACACCATGACCAGGCATTGGATGAAACAACAAATGCTCACCCCATAAGCAACGGGATAGAACGGCATCTGTAAGGTGAGGGAAACCTCCCCTGATTTTTGGAGATCCATTCCATACTTGAGCAGGTTCCAGCCTATCAGGAAGAATAGCGCCATCACCAAGCATCTCGTAGCAATGTTGAAGATATTTCTCACTTTCTGGGGAAACTTTAAAATTAAAAAATCAACAAAGATATGGCCTCTAAACCAGGAGGTGAAGGGAAGTGAAAATCCGATGACAATGGCTCCTGAAAAAGCCACCAGCTCATAAGTTCCAACGATCGGTCGACGAAACGTCCGCAGAATCACATCGGTCACAGTGAGAAACACCATAAAAGTGATGCTGATTCCAGCAATCACATTTAAAAATCGACTTAACTGTTCAACTTTATTTAGAAAGCCCTTCATGGACCTCCTCCTTTATTTTTTATCCTTTCGGAACAGAGAGAGGGGGCAAACCTTTCATCCCCCTCTCTACCCTCGAATCCCTTATTAAAGCTTTTTCAGCTCCTCCAGGCAGAATCTCAATGACTCTTCACCAGGAAGACCTTTCTCCTTCATGTTCTTGACATAATCATCGATGACGGGCTTGACCATTTTTGCCCATCTCTCATTCTCTTCTTTGGAAAGAGAAATGATTTTGTTCCCTCTGGCCAGGGTAACATCCGCCCCTTCTTTTTCGATTTCGTCCCAGCCTCTCCCTGTCTTCTCGATCCACTCCTCATTGACCTGTTCGATAATCTTCTGAATATCGGGCGGGAGGGAATTCCACTTCTCCTTGTTCATGACCACAAAGAAGGTCGACGTGTAAGCGGCACCGAAACTCTGGGTGGTGAATTTTGTAACCTCAGCCATCTTCCACCCTTTGTTGGCCTCAATGGGGTGGACGCAACCGTCTGCGACACCTTTCTGAAGGGAGTCGTATCTTTCAGGCATGGGCATCGCCACAGGTACTGCTCCAAGGGCAGCCACAATCTTCGAACTCAATCCATGGCATAGGATCTTCATGCCCTTCAGATCCTCAAGTTTCTCCACAGCCTTCTTGGTATGAAGAATTCCAGGTCCATGGGCATGGAGGTACATCAGCTTGACTTCATCGAGTTCCTTTGGCTGAAACTTTTTAAAATAGATGTTGGATAATTTTGTGGCCACATAAGCATTCTTATACCCCAAGGGCAAATCGATGACTTCTAACAAGGGAAACTTCCCTCTTGTGTAGCCGAGGACGGACAACCCTACATCGGAGATCCCTTTGACAACGCCATCATAACATTGGGCTGCTGGGGTAAGCGTCCCACCCGGAAACACCGTGACCTGCACCCTCCCATTTGTTCTTTTCTCGATCTCTTTTCCCCATTCAACGGAAAGGACCGCATTCTTATGAGGAGCAGGGAAAAAATTCGAATAATTCAGTTTTACCTGACCGTAGGCAGGCAAAACTCCAAACGAAAACCCGACCACCGATATGCATAGCAACAAAGACACCCACTTCCAATGTTTCATCTTTATAACCTCCTTTCTAATTTTGAAAAAAAATTTTATTTTGTTTCAATTGCCTTAGTTCGACACGTCCTCGTTTTATACCCATCGCCATTGCCTTACCCAAAAAGAGAGGAGAAATAAGGTCCTCGTTCCCCCCCTTTTATTTTGATAATATCTTGATACATTCATATTAAATTCTTGTCAAGTTAAAAGCAAGCCATCTCTCAACTTCTTTAAAAATGTTTCGCGTCGGGGAGATGCGCTCTCCCACAAAGCCCTGTTTAAAAACTCACAAAAGGAGATCCGTTACATTGATTTCGAGCATCTTCACAGAGGCGAGAATTCGCTCGACATTTCGGTCCACCGCCTGCATCCCTCCTGAAAGGGCCTTCAACTCTTCGGCCGCCTTCTTGATCGTCTTAATTCGAGTGTCGAGCTTTCTCATCTCCCTTCGAGTCATCGAATTCTCCTTGTCACGCCTAATATCAAATGACATAACTCACACGAAGTGATGAACTGAAAGTGAATCAATTTCAAATCAATTTCAAAGTTCAAATGTAAAACCTTTTGAATTTGGAATTTGAGATTCATTTGACACTTGGATTTTGACATTTGGCATTTAAAACATTCCTAATTATCCATGTTTCCGCAGGTCTTTAAATCGTTTGGCCTTCACCTCATACCGCGGTAATGAATGATACGGGTGAACTTCGATGTTATACCCCAGGTTTGTCTTCAGGCGAAGCTGGTCCTTGAGCTTCCCCAGAATCACCTCACGATTCGGTTCCTCATCCGGCAACAGTTCGACCTTGAGAGTAATATCGTCCAAATCCCCCTTCTTCGTCACCACCACCTCGAACTCGTTGCACAACCCCTTAACCGAACGGACAACTTCTTCTATCGCCGATGGGGCCACTAACACCCCTTTGATCTTCGTAATATCATCTGCCCTTCCCAATACTCCTCCCTGAAGGATACGGAATGTTCTTCCGCAGGGACAGGGTTCTTTCGACCATTCCGCCACATCCTTGGAGTCGAATCGAATGCAGGGCTGGGCGATCCTGTCAAATGCGGTAATGATACATTTTCCTTTCCGGCCCGGCTCCTCGATCAACTCCCCTGTCTCCATATCCTCAAGTTGCACCAGAAACAGCACCTCGTTCACATGAAGACCCCCAGGTTGTTCCACGCACTCAAAACCCCACGCTCCGATCTCCGTCGCCCCCACGTGATCATATACCTTGGCCCCCCACGCCTCCTCCATCCTCTGCTTCGTCGATGGGATGCTCGCTCCTGGCTCCCCCGCACAGGTTATCTTCCGGATAGTCAGATCCTTGGCCGGATCGATCCCCAGCTTCTTGCGTGCCGTGTCCGCCATCCCTAACACATACGTCGGCGTCGCCATCATCGCCGTGGCCCGTAGCTCTTGAATCTTCAACACCCGTGCCTCCGTATCCAGAACCCCGCCTGGGATGACCTCACACCCTAACTTCTCTGCCGCATAATGGCCCGCCCAAAAAGCCACAAAGATATTATACCCAAACGGGATAAAGACCCGATCTATCTTCCGATAACCCTGGGCGTAGAGCAGGTAGGCCCACGCCTCCGACCACCACTCCCAGTCCTGCCAAGTATCGGGCTGATAGACAGGGTTTCCCGTCGTCCCGCTGGTCTGACGAAACTCCGTCACTTCCTCCAGGGGCACGCAGAGGGCATCACCATACGGAAAGGGATCCTTCCTCTGGATATCCCTCATCATCGCCTTCTCCACCTTCGGCACCCTGGCCATGTCCTCGTAGGTCTTGATATCGCCGGGCTCAAGGCCCGCCTCCTGATAGAGCCTCCTGTGAAACTTCGACCTCTCGTAGGCCCATTCCAGAATCCTTTTGAACTTCTTGACCTGTAGTGCTCGCAACTTCTCCTGCGGAAGTGTCTCCCCAACAGGATTCCAGTACCTTGCCGTCTCCTCATGGAAGGTCTTCATCTTGTCTCCTATTGATCATGCAACTTTTCCTTAGGGCCCTTACAGATGTTGAATACCTGGTTCTGGTGGTCACACTATCGGTGGCGGCTCGTGAACCGATAAACATCCTGGGGCAATCCCGAATCTTCCCCTCTTATTTTAAGAATTTTTAAGCAAGTATACTGGGAACCAAAATTTTGTCAAGCAAAATCGGCGGGTAAAATTCTAAAGAGGAATCAACCGGATAGGAAAGATTTATTTAAAGATTGAAGAAGCAATGCCATGAACTTCCAATCGCTTTAATGCATCATCATGCTGTTCTAAAGAGGATTTTATCCCTGCTATCAATTTCAAGGAAACCATCTTATTCTTTGGAAGTTCCTTCTCGAGGAGAACAAGTGTGGTATTCAAACATTCCAAAATACCCTTGGTAAACTCTTTCTTCCCCGCTTCCCCTGAAAAGTGGAGCGTCCCCTCTTTATATTCAAATTCACCGATAAACGGATCGAGGAAGACAAATTCTTCTGATTTCTCTATGAGGGACTCTTTAAATACTTTATAAAATAGTCCTCTTCTTTTGGAGGCTTCATCCACCAACTTTTCTGCTTTGGAGAGGATATCTTGGAAAATCGGGATGAGCTCTTTGAACTCTTCCTCAGGCGGTGCAACTTTGACCTCTTTTGTTTCCTTTTTAATTTCTCTCTTCAAAGTTTTACTCTGACTCCTGTAGACATTCAAAATGGCTCCTTGTTTGACGGCATTTTCCACAAATATTGGAATTGATTTTCGACTAAACACCGAGGGCTCCGATTCGGGAGTAGTAAACATCTCCACAGGTTCTCCCCCTTCAACAAAGAGAACCCCCAAAACCTTTTTCTCTTTTGTCAGAACCTCGATGAAACCGTTATGTTTATCTTCCTTTAACTTAAAGAGGAGGCGGTCCAATCGAGTAAAATCTGTGGATAATTCTTTAAAAAGAACTTCGTTTTGAAGGTGGTTGGAGATGAGTGCCACCTGTTCGGGTAGTAATCGATAGACATTGAGGACCCCATCCTTTTGATTCGAGAAAGTCAAAAAAGCTTGGATAGCTTCCTGGCCGATCTTCGTTTCTGCGTTAATCTTTTCTTTTATCTCCGCGTTAAGAATCTCTCCTGAATCGATGAAGATGGCCCCTTTTTTTTCAGGAAACTCAATTTCAAGGATACCGCTGAAGCTCTCTGATTTTAGAGCGGATAGAAGGGCTGAAAGATCTGTATAGGCCGTTAATAAATTTTGGTGTCTTATTTCACCTTTTGGAAGAATCATGGCTTTCCCCTTTTTCTCTATTTTTAAATTCAGACATCCCACCTCTCTCAGGAAAAAGGTTTTGATTTACCCTTTTGTGAGACGTGGGAATCAATATCGCTCTTATGCTCTCCTTAGGACAAGTCGTCCTCTATGCCCATTCTCGGTCACTTTCCCGAGGAAAGAACCTCCATCATCACCCTGATGAACTCTTTCTTCTGTCCATCACGAGGAATCTCTTCCCCCAGAGCTTCAATAAAGGATAGCGTTTGATCTTGGGGGAAAGAACTCCTGGTGTTGCCAAACTCCTCTATTTTATCATCGATGATGACAGAAGCCACTGGACCCACCGCCTTTTTAAATTCATTCTCCACCTTTAGAAAAAAGTTTTCACCTAAAAACTTTTTCTCAGCGGGTCTTTGGCCTTCTCCCCGTACCAATAATCCTAATTGGACAAGTTGGAAGATGATCTTAGATGTTTTGAATTCATCCCAACTGAGCGCTTCAGTAATTTCTGAGATGTTTTTCGTCCCATTGCATAGAGCTAATACATTCCATTGTTCAGCATTGATATTTTTATTCTCTGGACTCTTCTGGAGGGAGAGATGAAAAATTGTATTGGGAGAAGGAACCACCTCTTTAATCTTATCCCACTCCTGTTTCCGGTAAGACCAATTCAAAAGAAGTTGTTCGGTTGAAATGGAGATGGTTTTTTCTAACGGAACTTCATCCGGCTCAAACGAAGCCTTTCCAACTTTTAATCCCATCAGGGTAAAGAAAGCATATTCTCCAACAGCATTATTCGTCTTTGAATGGTTAATATTTCCGAGCTCTAAATACAATTCTCCACCCTCTTTCCCCCTTACTATAATCTTTCCGGTCTTTTTACCACTAAAAAGGGGTTTAAGAATGTCAAAAAGTTTAACATTTGCAAGATCACCGAGAAATATTTCAGGCATGGAATCGCTCTAAAACTTTCTCTCTGAGATTAAGGACCCCTTGTATCCCTCATCACAAAGAACTCATTTTGTTATATAGAAGAAAACTTATTCCAGAAGAAGAAAGCCTATTCAGTAAATCATCAACCCCCCCTACTTCCTATATGCATATTTAAGTTCTCCTTCTCCGCAGCCTCTCGATGGATAAACGAATACTATCCTGCATGCGGCCGATGGCGTTGGATAATTCGCCGATTTCGTCTTTAGATTTGATTTCTATTTCTGTCTCTAGTTCTCCGATACTGATACGTTCCGCAACATCGGTAAGGGTTCTGATCTTTTTGGTCAACCGATAGCCATACCAAAAAACGATAATGGCAACGAGGAAAAGCGCGGTGACAAGTACACCAATGCTTATATCTCTTGAATTTACCTTAAGCCTCTCAATACGTTTTTCGAGGTTGATCATCGGCAGGGTAAATTCTTCAAGGTAAGTGGTGCTATCAATAATAAAGCGCGTTCCCGTAACAGGTGTGCAGACCATAAATTTATCTCTGATAGTCCCGTCTGCATCCTGCCAGTTATAGTATCCGGTTGATTCCTGCCCTCCTTTGACACCTGTATAAACCTTCCAGAAGCCAGGAAAACTTTTCCCGAGAGATTGTGTCAATAAAGGTTGCATATCAATACCAATAAATTTAGGATTGGTATGAGCCCATGTCCGCCAAATCCCCTCATTATCTGGCAATTCATATAGGGCGGTGCGACCTGTCAACCCAACCCTTTGTACAGCCACCCTCAAAAAATCCACGTCTTTCATGAAATCCTCTTTTTTTAAATTCGGATGGCCTTGAAGATATATACTGACCTGGGAAGCCACTGCCCTGGCGTTCTCCGAGATAGTCCTCTCACCCATTTGTGTTATGATTCTAGTATTTTCTTTGATGGTCAGTGAGGCTAAGTAGTCCATTTGCCTTAGATAAAGTAGAGTGGCAATACCCATCAGGATAAGAGGAATAAAGAGGAAAAGAATGGCCATCTTGCTCCTTAAACCAAACCTCCCTAAATGGAGGCGGGGTAGTTTTGGTGCCCCAACCTTTGGCGCCTTAACCTTTGAAGGGGATGGGATTGAAGGCTTGACTCTTGATTTTGAAACCGTAATGATCTGACCGCATGACGTGCATTTAAACCTGGCCACCTCTCCTTCTATTTTCTCAGGGTCTATCTCGTGTTTTTTTCCGCATTTCTCACATGTAGCTATCATAATTTATCTCCTTATTTTGTTATGCTAATGG
>Ga0256868_10000958_pt1 | contig 16271 bp, 17 predicted proteins | sample RVTome_13_FD_187341 | JGI IMG/M metagenome (GOLD analysis project Ga0256868, IMG submission 187341) | Soil microbial communities from uranium-contaminated site in the Upper Colorado River Basin, Wyoming, United States - RVT92D227 HiSeq ...
AATAATAATAATTAAATATTTATATTACCGTCTTCATCGTATATCATTGTGGAAATGAAGAAAAAAGGTCTAACCCTTAAAAATAGAAAAGCAATTTAATGTTGAATCTCTCTTAAAAAGGGTTTAAATTTCTCCCTATTTTAAATAAATAAATTCTCTTCCATTCCTTTTCCTCATAAATTCACAAAATTTAAACCATATTTCCCCTTTCCCCATCATACCATCACACTCTTCGGTACGAGTTGATTTCAACCCGATAGAGAGAAAGCTTTGTTGTGAACTCAGCCGAACGGGAAGAAAAAGGGAAAACTAAAATATTTTATAATAGGTTTATAATTTAATTTGCCTTTGCAAATTTTCTATCATCTCTTTAAAGGAGGTTTCTTTGGACATCTTTTCTTCCACTTTTTTTATAGAATGAAGAACAGTCGAATGGTCTTTTCCTCCAAATTTATCCCCAATTTCCATTAATGATGCGTTAGTAAATTTGCGAGAGAGATACATGGAAATCTGTCGAGGGATGACATACCCTTTATTTTTTCGTTTTACCTTCAAATCTGAAATTTTAACACTAAAAAAGTTAGAAACGACTTTTTGTATCAGATCGATAGAGATGAACTCTTCTTTGGGTTTAATAATATTCTTCAATATTTCTTTGGCCAACTGGATATCAATGTGTGTTTTGGTGAGGGAGGCAAAGGCACCAATTCGGATGAGAGATCCCTCTAAGATTCTAATATTGGAATCAATTTGAGAGGCAAGAAAGAAGGCTACATCATTGGGGAGAGAAATATTTTCCGTTTCTGCTTTCTTCCTTAAAATGGCAACCTTTGTTTCGAGATCAGGTGGTTGAATATCGGCGATCAGTCCCCATTCAAACCGGGATCGAAGGCGCTCTTCAAAATCAGGGATATCCTTTGGAAATTTGTCGCTGGTGAGGACGATTTGTTTCCGAGATTGATGAAGGGTTTCGAAGGTATGGAAAAATTCAGCTTGAGTTCTTTCTTTCCCAGCGATGAATTGAATATCATCGATTAGTAAAATATCCATTTTTCTATATTTATTTCTGAATTCATCCATCTTTTCATAACGAATCGAATTGATCACTTCATTGGTGAATTCTTCAGAGGTGATGTAACAGATTTTTTTTACTTCGGTGAGGATCCGGTGTTGAACAATATGGTTTCCAATGGCGTGAAGGAGATGGGTCTTCCCTAATCCTACCCCTCCATAAATAAAGAGGGGATTGTAATTCTTAGCTGGTGAATCGGCCACTGCTAAGCAAGCGGCATGGGCAAACTGGTTGCTTGCCCCCACCACAAAATGATCGAACGTATATTTTGGAATGAAGATCGGTTGGAAGAAATTAAAGGTCTGCGGTTCATGAATTGGCAAAGGTTGGGAGATAGAGTTCTTTCCATTCATATTTTCGTTTTTGGTTCGAAATTGAAGTTGACAAGGCGTTTGGGTAAAGAGAGAGATGGCATCTTTAATATGGAGGGAATAGTGTTCGTTGATCCACTCTTTAAAGAACCGGTTAGGAACCTCTAACTCAATCCTTTCTCCATCCCTGGAGATAAAGTGAATGGGTTTGATCCAAATGTCAAAATTCTGCTGACCGACCCTTTCCTTTAAAGAATCGATCACCTTAGGCCATAGATCTTCCATGGGATCGACCTTGATGATTTGAAGCCTTGGACGAAGGGTCTCGATGGAATGAACGGGACAGTTCCCAAAAAGAAAAACTCTTCATCTTCAGTTAGTTATAAATCTCTTTGCACAATGTTTCCACAACTGTGGATAAATGAAATTAGAGACAAAGAGGGGAAAATTTTTGAGGATTTAAATTTTTGAAAATTTCTATATAAATATTAAATCGGTTATTTTAAAAAATCAAGTTTTTTTTAATAGAGTCTATTCTTTCTCTGCCAACCTCGCTACAGCGACCACCCTTTCCCCCTCTTCAAGAGTGATCAGCCTCACCCCCTGAGTACTTCTTCCTTGAACAGGGACGTCCACGGCTTGCAAACGGATGATTTTCCCTTTGTTGGAGATCACCATCAATTCATCCTCATCCACAATAGTCTTAGTCCCTATCACATCTCCGGTCTTTTGTGTTCTTTTCACTGTAAAAATACCGGCCCCTCCCCTATTCTGAACTCGATACTCAGAGGCCTGAGTCCTTTTTCCATAACCATTCGCTGTGACCGTTAAGATCTGAGAGTGAGGGGCAACCGCTTCCATTCCCACCACTTCATCTTCTTTTGAAATCTTAATCCCTCTGATCCCACGCGCCGTACGGCCCATCTCTCTGATCTGGTTTTCAGGGAAATGAATGGCCTTTCCCATTTTGGTGCCGATAAAAAGATACTGCTTCCCATCGGTCAATTTGGTGGAGATGAGTTCATCCCCTTCATCGAGGTGAATGGCGATGATGCCACCTGACCGGGGATTACTATAAGCTTCAAGGGCAGTCTTCTTAATGGTGCCTCTTTTAGTCATAAAGGTGATAAAATACCCTTTTGCAAAGTCTTTGAGGGAAAGAATCGTCGTCACTTTTTCCTGTGGGTTGAGATTGAGGAGATTGACAATGGCTTTTCCCCGTGTGAGGCGGCCAGCTTGTGGAAGTTCGTGAACCTTCATCCAGTGGATCTTCCCAGCATCCGTGAAGAACAAGATATAATCATGCGTGGAAGCGATGAAGAGATCCACTACAAAATCTTCCTCTTTGACATTGATCCCCATTTTCCCCTTTCCCCCACGATGCTGACTTCGGTAGAGGCTGATGGGATTTCTCTTGATATATCCCGTGTGGGTGATCGTTACCACCATGTCCTCTTCAACAATGAGGTCTTCCACTCGTATTTCTGGGGTGGCCTCCACAATTTCAGTTTTCCTTTCATCTCCAAAGGTATCTCGGATAGAGAGGAGTTCTTCCTTGATCAAATTGAGAATTAATCGTTCACTGGCGAGGAGGGCCTTCAACCGATTGATCATTTTGATGGTCTCTTCATACTCTTCTACAATTTTACGTTGTTCAAGATTCGTGAGCCGTTGGAGCCTCATTTCCAAGATCGCCTGGGCCTGTTCGTCCGAAAAGGCAAATCGCTCCATCAGATGTTCTTTTGCCTCCTTCGGGGTTTTGGAGGCTTTAATGGTGGCGATGATGGCATCAATATGATCAATCGCCTTTTTCAGGCCTTCCAGGATATGTGCTCTCGCCTCTGCTTTCTTTAACTCAAATCGGGATCTTCGGATGACCACCTCTTGACGGTGTTGAATAAAGAGATGAAGCATCTCTTTGAGGGAGAGGAGTTTTGGTTGATTTTGGTGGATGGCCAGCAGAATGATCCCGAATGAAGTTTGCATTTGGGTATGTTTATAAAGTTGATTGAGGATGACTTCGGCTACCTCGTTCCGTCTCAATTCAATAACCACCCTCATCCCTTCCCTGTCCGATTCATCCCGTACATTGGTAATCCCTTCGATCACTTTCTCTTGAACCAATTCAGCGATTCTTTCGATGAGCTTGGCCTTATTGGTTTGATAGGGAAGCTCCGTGATGACAATATTTTCACGCTCTCCCTTTCGATCCCTCTCAATGATCGCCCTGGCTCGGAGTTGGATCACGCCCTTTCCGGTTTCATAAGCCTGACGGATTCCCTCTCGACCCAAAATGAAACCTCCTGTGGGAAAATCAGGTCCGGGAAGATGGGCCATCAATTCTCCGATGGAGACCTCAGGCGTTTCAATCAGGACAAAGATGGCATTAATGGTTTCTATGAGATTGTGAGGAGGAATATTGGTGGCCATCCCCACGGCAATCCCAGAAGAACCGTTGACGATAAGGTTTGGGAATTTGGATGGGAGCAAGGAAGGTTCAACCAGAGATTCGTCATAGTTCGGAACAAAATCAATAGTTTCTTTATCAATATCAGACAATAATTCGGCTGTGAGTTTGGACATCCGGATCTCCGTATATCTCATGGCAGCCGGGGGATCACCATCAATAGAACCAAAGTTCCCTTGGCCATCGATTAGCGGATAACGGAGAGAAAAATCCTGAGCCATTCTGACAATGGCATCGTAAACAGCCATGTCCCCGTGTGGATGATATTTACCAATCACATCGCCGACGATTCTCGCAGACTTTTTATAGGGTTTGTCCCAGTCGTTATTCAATTCGTTCATAGCATAGAGAATTCGGCGGTGAACGGGTTTAAGACCATCTCTCACATCGGGCAGGGCTCGGCCAATGATGACACTCATGGCATAGTCCATATAGGACTTTTTCATTTCATCTTCGATATTGACAGGGATGTGCTCGATAGCAATGTTCATGGAGGCTCCTGAAATAATTTATGGCCGGAAAGAGACCTTTAGCTCATCTTTTTATTTAGTTAAAAGGAGAAATGATTGGTGATTCGTCCTCTTTGGGAAGCTCTGCCCTTTTGGGTGGAGTGCTTCAATTTCACTGAAAAATTTAATATAAAAACCCCTCTTCTGTCAACAAAAATAAGTGTCAATCTTGACAATAGGTCATAAATATGGTTTAAATAAAAAGCTTAATCATTTCAAAAAATAAGCAAATCTAATAAAGGGATTCAATGAAAAGAACATATCAGCCCAGTAATCTCAGGAGAAAGAGGACCCATGGTTTCCTGGAGAGGATGAGCACTAAAAGCGGTCGAAATGTTTTAAAACGAAGGCGAATGAAGGGGAGAAAGAAATTGACCGTTTAAACCCTAAAATCCTGAGGATGGTAAGTGAATCCATTCAACAGATGGGTGATAAGTAGGATCATGTTGAAAGGATCCTTCAGGTTTACGAAAAAGGAGCGGATCACTCAACCTCAGGATTTCAGAAGGGTGATGAGATTAGGGAGGAGAATTTCCTCTCGGAACTTTATCCTCTTTATCAAGAAGAATGACAACATGTTCCACCGATTGGGGATTGTGGTAAAGAAAGAAATTGGTCCAGCGACATTTCGGAATCGAATGAAACGCTACCTTCGAGAATTTTTTCGACTCCATAAGCATCAGATCAAGAATTCTTATGATATTATTTTGATGGTTAAAAAGGGATGTTCGCTCATTCGATATCAAGAAGCAGAAGAAGAACTAAAAGAGATTTTCATTTTATAAACATGAGTAAAACAAACGGGTTGATTAAAGAAGGGTTTATCATATTGATTTATCTTTATCGATATATATTTTCAACCTTCCTTGGCCCTTGCTGTCGTTTCACCCCTTCCTGTTCCTCTTATGCTTTACTATCAGTTCAACGTTTCGGAGTCATAGAGGGAACTTGGCTCATTTTCAAGAGACTTATCAAATGCCATCCCTTCCATCCTGGTGGATACGATCCGGTTCCAGAAATTATTAAAAAATATTAATAAGGAGATTTAGAGCCAGAAAGATATGGAAAAAAGAGCTATCTTCGCAATATTATTGACTTTTTTTGTGATTTTGCTTTGGACTTTTATCCAACCGAAGATCTTTCCCCCTCCCCCCGGTAAACCACAAACTCAAGAAGAAAGAAAAGAGCAGGTTACTCCGGTAGAAAAGGTTGTTGAAAAGGAGGTTATTGAAGAAACAAGGCTGGCAAAGGAAAAGGTTCCTGCGAAACTAAAGGTCATTCCCCCCAAAGAGGTCACTATAGAAACCCAGAACTATTGGGCAGTATTCACTTCTGACGATGCGAGATTAAAGCATTTCAAGCTTAAGAAATATGAAGATAGAGTGAATCAGGATGCTCTGACATTTAAATTGATCCAGTTTTTTAAAGAAATTTTTGGTTATAAAGTGGAAGAGCCAAAAAGACCAGAACCTCTCGATCTTGTCAATACAAGGGAGGAGAAAAATCTTCCATTAGGGTTAACCTTATCATATTCGGATGAAAATTGGGAGGTCGACAAAGACCAGCTCCGTTTACTCGAAAGCGACGAAAAAGGTGAAGTCACTTTCTCAAAGAGCTTGGAGAATGGGTTGAAGGTATTGAAACAATTCAAGTTTAGCTCTGATCGATACACTATTAATCTGGAGGTGGAGGTTCAAAATAATTCTTCTAAAGAGATCACCAATCAATTGGGACTTGAATGGATCGGGAAGATTGAACTCGTAAAACTGGCTAAAGAGGATAACAAGGACTACGGTTTGAATTACTCCTTCTTCAGGAACCAAAAAGTGGAAAAGAAGCAGTTTGGAGGAGCCTCTTCCTCAGGCTGCGTCCCAAGTTGTGGAAGTCAGAAGACGACCATGGAGCCTTTCGAAACCACAGAAAAAGGTGAAATTAGGTGGTTTTCGTTTGGAGGTGAATACTTCACCGCACTCTTGATCCCTCCCCCGTCGCAAGAGATTACCTTGTCAGTAAAAGGGACCGAGAAGGATCTGCTGAAGGCAAATATCAATACCCCCCCTATTTCCATTTATCCCCAGGATAAGGTCAACGTTACATACCAGATTTACTTGGGGCCTAAGGATGAAAACCAGTTGAAATCATTGGATATTGGCGCGGAGAAACTGGTAGATTTTGGTTTCTTTACAATCGTTGCCAAGCCCCTCCTCTGGTTTATAAGGCTCACCCATAACGTCACACAAAATTATGGGATCGATATCATCATCATCAGCATCCTGATCAAAATCATCTTCCTCCCACTGACCCAGATCAGTATGAAATCGATGAAAGGGATGCAAAAGGTCCAGCCGGAGATGAAGCGGCTCCAAGAGCAGTTCAAGAATGATAAGGCGAGGCTTCAGCAAGAGATCATGCTCCTTTACAAAAGGAGGAAGATCAACCCCATGAGTGGTTGTCTGCCAATGCTTATTCAGATTCCAGTATTCATCGCCCTTTATAATGCCCTACAGAATGGAATGGAAATGAGACATGCGCCCTTCTTCCTTTGGATTATGGATCTTTCCGCTAAAGATCCCATCTATATCACTCCTCTTATCATGGGAGCCACCATGGTCATCCAGCAAAAGATGACTCCTACAGCAACCGACCCAACGCAGGCCAAAATGTTCTTGCTCATGCCAGTGATGTTCACCTTTCTCTTCCTCAATTTTCCGTCCGGACTGGTTTTATACTGGTTGATCAATAATGTCTTATCAATAGCCCATCAGTATTATGTGAATAGAAAAAAATGAGGTTTGGATCTTGGAAGAAATTGAGATTGCCAAACAATTAACAATAGGATTACTGGAGCGGATGGGACTGAAAACAGAGGTTGAAGGGTTTTTAAAAGAAGGGAACCTCTACCTCGAGATCAAGGGGGATCAGGAAGGAATTCTCATTGGAAAACATGGTCGCACTTTGGAATCCCTTCAGATTATCATCAACCGAATGGTCAGTAAAAAGTTAAAAGACGCTAAGAGAGTAATATTGGATATCGATGACTACAGAAAGAGAAGGTCAGATAGCATGGCTCAGATGGCCCATCGATTGGGAGAGAAAATAAAAAGGACAGGTTATCCCCTAACCGTCGGCCCATTCAATGCGAATGACCGGAGAATCATTCATCTCATCCTTAAAGAAGACCCTTCCCTCAAAACCGAGAGCATTGGGGATGGAGAATTTAAGGAAGTTAAAATTATACCAATAAAATAAGAGGAATAATGTACTGAAAACACTTGAAAAAAGTGAATAGAAGTTCCTTATTCAGTTCTTCAAGAAGAACCCCATCTAATCAAGAAGAGACAATTGCCGCCATTTCAACTCCATTTGGTGAGAGTGGCATTGGCATCGTCCGCATCAGCGGCTACTCTGCTGAATCCATCGCCCAAAAATTGTTTAGCCCAAAGAAAGACCAATCCTATTTTATTTCCCATCACTTCCATTATGGCGAAATCATCGATCCCAAAAGTGGAAATCCTGTTGATGAAGTGTTGATTGTCCTGATGAAATCTCCTAAGACTTATACAAAAGAAGATATTGTAGAGATCCACTGTCATGGAGGATACTTCATTTTACAGAAGGTGTTAGAGTTAGTCTTGAGAGAAGGGGCTCGGATGGCTCTTCCAGGGGAATTTACGAAGAGGGCCTTTCTCAACGGCAGAATTGATCTCACTCAGGCTGAGGCAGTGATTGATCTGATCAGGGCAAAAACCCAGAGCAGTCTCGAAATCGCTAATCAGCAACTGAGGGGAGGACTGTATAGGGAAATGACCCAACTCAAAACGAGGTTGATTGAGCACTTAGCGCTGATGGAAGCTCATATCGATTTCCCGGAAGAGGAGATTGAGCCAATTGCCTTTGAAGAGTTGAAAAAGGATTTAGAGGTAATGATCCATCAGATGGGGGGATGGATTAATTCTTATGAAGAGGGAAGGGTCTTTCGTGATGGGATCTCATGTGCGATTGTGGGGAAGACCAATGTTGGTAAATCGAGCCTCCTCAATGTATTGTTGAAAGAAGAGAGAGCGATCGTGACCCCGATTCCAGGAACGACCAGGGATGTGATTGAGGAGGTCCTCAATATTTATGGAATTCCAGTGCGTTTGATGGATACGGCAGGATTAAGAAAACCTGCGGATTCCATTGAGCAAGAAGGGGTGAGGAGGGCAAAAGAACGGGTGGCTGATTCTGATTTCGTCCTGTTAATGCTCGATGGAAGTCGAGAACTTGATGGGGATGATTTCGATATCTTTGGGGAAACAACAGGAAAGAAGAGGGTGGTGATCATCAATAAGAACGATCTTCCTCTAAAAATTCCGGTAGTAGAGGTGAAGAGTAGATTTAAGGACGACCCGATTGTCCTAATCAGTGCTCTGAAAAACGAAGGGATTGACGATCTAAAGAGGACTATTTATACCTCCTTAGTTCACCGAGAGGTGAGGGCAACACCTGAGCATCTCATCGTGGCAAATATCCGTCACAAGAAGGCACTTACTCAAGTGAGGGATAATCTATCGAATGCAAAGAAGGGACTGGAAGAGGGAGCCTCACTTGAATTCACCGCCTTTGAAATTCGCTCTGCATTGGAAGCTCTTGGGGAAATGGTGGGAGAGACAACCACTGAGGAAATATTAATCCGCATCTTCGAACAGTTCTGCATAGGGAAGTAATGTTTTTAAGGAAGAAATAATTCCGAAATCCGAAATCCGCATTCTGCATATGATTATGTTTCACGTGAAACATCTCCTTTTGCATATTTTTCTCTTATCCAAATCCTATTGACCGAGAAGGTGTAAAAAAATTGAGCTGATGGATCAAACCGGAAGGACGGGTGAATTGGAGAAGCTTTAGAGCGCAACCTATGGAAATCGAAGCATTAAGCTATAACTCCGCTTAAACACGTATCTTTATTGTCGTGGCAGATGACCCTTAACTTAAACGAGCGCATTCTAAAGCTTCGGAAATCCACTCGTCCTTTCGGGACAAAGGTTGACGAAAATATTTTTTCACACCTTCTGAAAATATATTTCGAGAAATCACTTTGGAATGTATATTGGAAACGGAATTTAATAAAAATATTTGAAATGAGGTGATCTCTTTGGAAAAACATGAAATTCTTAATTATTGGACAGGCAACTGCTTTGGATGCTCACGTACAAATATGCATGGCTTGCAGCTCCGCTTTTGGCGCACAGATCAGGGCTGCTTCACTAAATGTATCATTCCTGACTACCTATGTGGATTTGATGGGATTGTTCACGGCGGAATTATTGCTACCCTCCTGGATGAAGTGGGAGCGTGGACCATCATCTCGTCTCTCGGTCGGTTCGGAATCACAAGAGAAATTTCGATACGCTATTTAAAGCCCGTGCCGATCAATACGGAGATCATTGCAGAGGGGCGAATCATCAGTCAAGATGAAAAGAATGCTGTTCTGCATACTACTATTCATTCTATTGACAGAGCGTTGCTTGCGGAAGGTGAGAGCAAATGGGTATTTGCAAGGCTTTCTGCTATTGCTAACTTATCGGGATTCAACGAATCGACTTTACAGCACTTCCTTGAAAGATCCTCGCAAAAAGAAGGGGGGACTGAGATATGAATTAAGCATTGTAGAAGGATAAATGTTAAAATGTTTCACGTGAAACATATAGTTCCTCATATCCTCCTCATCAGTCCATGGATTACTGATTTTGCGGCTTATAATTTCTGGGTAAGACCTCTCGGACTTCTATATATTGCCGGTCTTTTAAGGGAGAATGGGTTTCGAGTAACCCTTATCGATTGCCTCGATTTCCAAATAAAAACAAAAGGATATGGAGATGGAAAGTTCATTAAGACAAAAATTGATAAACCACTTCCGCTTAAATCCATCCCAAGAAACTACAGCCAATATGGAATTCCTGAAGAAATGCTGTTGAAAAGACTCTCATTTCTTGAAGAACCAGATCTCATTTGTGTTAGTTCAGGGATGACCTACTGGTATCCAGGAGTATTCAAAGTAATTGAAATCACAAGGAAATTATTTAAAAATGTGCCAATAATTCTGGGTGGAATCTACGCCACCCTATGCTATGAGCATGCAAAGAAACACTCAGGTGTGGATATCGTCTTCAACGGAAGAGTGGAATCCGAAGTTTTGAAGCTAATTTGTGAATTGACTCGTTTTGATGTTTCTCCAAACTCCGAACTCCGAACTAATAACTTGCTGTATCCTTCTTTCGACCTCTATCCTCAACTCAATTATATTTGTATTACTACCTCGAAAGGTTGTCCATTAAAATGCACCTATTGTGCTTCTCCATTTTTAACAAACGGTTTTTTCCGAAGAGATCCTCTCAAGGTCGTTGAAGAAATTGAATACTGGACAAGTAAATATCGAATTAATAATATTACTTTCTATGATGATGCCCTTCTCATCGAGCCATCTAAGCATTTTATTCCTATCATGAAAGAGGTCATTAAAAGAGGAATCCACTGTAATTTCCACACGCCCAATGCCCTCCATATTAGAGAGATAGAAGAAGAAGTGGCAACACTTCTCTTCAAGAGTGGATTTAAAACTCTCCGTCTCGGCCTTGAAACCTCGAATGAGGTTACACAGATCGAAACTGGAAGAAAGGTGGATAATCAGGAATTCCGGAAAGCGATCAAACATTTAAAGAGGGCAGGGTACTCAAGCGAGGGAATAGGAATATATGTAATGGCAGGGTTGCCAGGTCAAAGGGTAGGGGAGGTGAAAGAAAGCATTGCCTTTGTGAGAGAGGCAGGCGCTAAGCCAATGTTAGTGGAATATTCACCTATTCCTCATACTCCTTTGTTTGAAAAGGCTAAGAAAATGTCACAATTCGATCTTGAAAATGAACCTTTGTTTCATAACAATTCCGTACTCCCTTGCCAATGGGAAGGATTCACCATGACAGATTATAGAAGGCTAAAGGAGGAGTTGGGAAAGGAAGCTGCGGAGGGCAAGTGAAACCATCAGAAATTATTAAAGATATTTATATTGTGGGAGGCCCGGATATCACTGATGGACGAGATGGTTGTATCTATCTCATGAATTTGGGGGAATTAATATTAATAGATACTGGGGCAGGGTGGAGTGTTGATAAAATCATAAATAATATTCAAAAGTTAGGATTTAATGGTAAGAATCTGAAAAAGATCCTTCTTACCCACTGCCACATCGATCATATTGGAGGAGTTCCAGAACTTAAAAAGAGATTTGGGTCTAAAATCTATATCCATAAATTGGATGCACCTCCTCTCGAAACTGGGGATCCGATTCTAACCGCGGCCAAATGGTATCAGACAAGTTTCCCACCAACTCAGGTGGATGTAAAATTCAATCTTCCAGAAGAAATATTGAGGATTGGCGAACAGAAGATTGTCTGCCTTCACATACCAGGTCATACTCCAGGATCAATATGCATCTATTTGGACAAAGATGGGAAACGAATCCTCTTTGGTCAAGACCTCCACGGTCCAATTCTTGAGGAATTTGGATCGAATCTCGAAGATTATGGACGATCAACAAAAAAAATACTCGACCTCGATGCGGATATCCTCTGTGAAGGACACTTTGGAATTTACAAGACAAAGAAAGATGTGAGAAATTATATCCTCTCCTACCGCCGTCAATACGGCGTAGAGTGAGTATGGTTGTTAAAAATGGCAATTTTCTCTTGACTTGTCTGAGACGGGACAGTAGAAAAGAAGCATTTTTTCGACAACAAAAACTAATTTAAAGGAGACAAACATGTTCAAACGACCCTGGTTATCTCGTTTCATTTTGTTCAATGTTTTTCTATTTGGATTGATTGGATTTGCTCATCAGGCTCTGTCTCAAGAGAGTACATTCACCTATGATAATTTTTCCTTCACCTTACCAGAAGGTTGGGTGAAGCAAGATATTCCCAAGGGTTCTGAAAAAGAAACGGTTGGGTCTTTGAAGTCTGAAAAGATGGAAGGAACCTCTATCTTGGTATTTTGTTATAGGGGTAGGCAATATAACTACAGCAGTGTCCGGATCATTGGTCTGAAAACCATTGCCTCCGTTTACCCTAAAGGTCAAGAACAGCTTAAAAAAGAGACTAAATTGAAAACAGATGGGGGATTAGCAGTGGTCACCGAATTGTGGCGGGGGGCTGTAGATGCCGGTGGAACAACGGTGTTTCTCCAAACACCCATGGGAATCATTAAGAGCAGGGCGGGGTGGATTCTCATGCTGGGATTTACACCGGATTCTTCTGGAGGACAATTAGAGGAAGACTTCCTCAAAATGATTAAGTCAGCGAAATAATCTCTCGTAGAATGAGTTTGCTCACAATAATATTTTCCTAAATTTCCTTTCAAACAAGAACTTAGCAGATGGCATTAGGCAATCATGACTCAACTGCCAAACGCTATACAGATGGCGGCCTCTGAGTCGTTATGAAAAAATTTGACGAATTACTGAAATTCCGTTATACTGAATTTCGGAATCCTAAATATCGGAGGAAATATGCGCCAAAATCTTTTAGTCTCCAGCCGGGGACAAATTACTCTTCCTTCTTCAGTACGAAAACGCTTGGGCATCCAATCCGGAGGAATTGTAACCTTTGAAGAGAAGGATAATGTAGTGGTGTTACGGCCCGCAGCGGTAGTCGAAATTGAAACCTATTCCAACGAAGATATTGCCCAGTGGGACAAAGAAGACCGTCTTGAACCTGCTAAGCGGAATGCCCTTTTAAAACGCCTGAGGAAGCGACCTTGATTCGCCTATTCCTTGATGCAAATGTGCTCTTCACAGCTGCACATAATCCTTCTGGAAAAGCAGCGCTCATCATTGACCTTGGAGCCCAGGGATATTGGGAAGTGATGTCCTGTTCCTATGCGATTGAAGAAGCCCGTCGTAACATTTCAATCAAATTTCCAGACTATTTGAAAAGATTTGAAGCATTAATGGCGACGGTTATAAAAGTCCCTTCCAGATCAGGTCGAAACTGTCCAGCCATTCTTCCAGAAAAAGACCGCCCTATTCTCGAAGCCGCCATCCAGTGTAAGGCGTCTTATCTGCTCACAGGGGATATCAAGGACTTCGGCCCGATTATGAATAAACCGAGCCTTACCGGTGGTGTTGTTATACAGACGGTCTCAGAATTTTTAGAAGGCATTATGAAGTCAGAGGGTAAAAAAAGCAGGTAATACGATAGGGAGTAAATATGCAAGGGTTTGGTGACTAACAATTAAAGCGCCAGGATTTTGTGGATAACCAAATCTATGATCTCGTGAGACGACTTATTCCTTCAACAAAGAAGATAGATTGGGACATTGAAATGATTGGTGACATTAGAGATGCAATCCAACATTGGCTTGTCGATCAATATAAAATCGTCGATGAGTTGGAATTTTATCCATGATGAAAAATGAAACATGAGAGTCTCAAATCGAATCTACTTGCATTTAGTACTATTTCAGGCATATCCTCCTATAAAATTCCCCTTTAAAAAGAAATCTTTTGTGGGACAGTTGAAAAGTAATTTACAATTTGGTAAGTTTTGATAAAATGGAGATATCAAAGAACAAAGCTCCACAGATTTCGAATAGGCTAAAAGAGAGGAAGAGGTTTCATGAACCGAATCATTGAAAGAAAAATTTCAGAGCTGGCTGATTTATGTAACAAGCACCGTGTTCGTAAGCTGGTCCTGTTCGGTTCGGCAACGAGCAGTGACTTTGAGCCTGCCTCAAGCGACTTAGATTTGGCTGTTGAATTTGAGCCAATGCCCCCTGCTCAGCACGCTGATAGCTATTTTGGTCTGATGGAAGATCTACAGCAACTTTTTGCAAGGCCGGTCGATCTAATCGAACCCGGCCCAATCCGCAATCCATACTTTCGACAAGCCATTGAAAAGACTCAGGTGGTTCTTTATGAGGCGGCTTGAAATACGGAAGTACCTATTCGATATCATCCAAGCCTGCGATCTCCTCAAGCAGTTTACCGCTGGGAAGACTTTTGACGACTACACCGCGAACCCCATGCTTCGTTCCGCCGTCGAACGTCAATTCGAAATCATTGGCGAGGCCCTCAATCAGGCAATCCGATTAGACCCAAACCTTAAAGCTCGGGTCAGTAACACCAGTCGGATTATTGCTTTTCGCAATCTTCTAATCCACGGCTATGCTTCCATTGCTGACAAAGTTGTCTGGGGAGTAATCGAGGCCAACCTCGCAGACCTCCATCGAGAAGTCGACAACTTGCTCAATGAAGAGAATAAGCAGACTTAACCACCGTTAATGATTTAAGATTTTCAAAACTCCATCCACTTGCTTTGTAAAAGCGGTGAGGGGAAATATGCAGAACTTTACTGAAGACCAAATAAAGCGCCAGGATTTTGTTGACAATGAAATCTATAATCTAATAAATCGACTCAATCCTTCAAAAAGAGAGATAGAGTGGAATATTGAAATGATCGCTGAGATTAGAGATACCATCCAACATTGGCTTGTTGATCGATATCAAATCGTTGATGAGATAGAATTTTATCCATGATGAAAACAGGATTACGAGAACCACAAATTAGATGACATTCTCCTTTTGAAACAAAGAAATCTTTTAGGTCAATTTAAAAATAGTTTACATTACGGTGCTTTTTGATAAAATGTGAAAAATTATTTTTAGTCCACGGGTCTTGGGATGCCATGAATGCCATCCGGGTAACGGTTGCTAACCTTTCTATCTCAGAGGCGTGATGATGAACCGCAGAAAATTACTCAAACGGCTCTCCGAGGGGTATTTGAGAAATGTTGCCTTCGGAGACATAATAAATATGGTTGAAGGATTTGGATTTCGGCAGGTCCGTACGAGCGGCAGCCACCATATTTTCACACATCCTGCTACCCCAGAACTGGTTAATCTGCAAGAAGTAAAGGGAGAGGCCAAGCCTTACCAGATCCGTCAGTTCCTGCGGCTGGTCGAAAAGTATAATCTCAGATTGGAGGACGAAGAATGAGCGACTACCATATCAACATCTTTTACAGCGAAGAAGATGGCGGCTACATCGCCGATATTCCTGACCTGGATTCCTGTTCCGCTTTCGGTGAAACACCGGAGCAGGCCCTGGAGGAGGTGGAAAAAGCCAAAAAGGCGTGGATCGAAGCGGCCCATCAATCCGGTAAACCCATACCATCTCCTCGTTACCGGCCAGTGATTTACCAGGTCGCTCACTGAAAGTCCTTCTCATTCCTTCAACAAGAGAGATAGAATGGGACATTGAAATGATCGTTGGCAGATATATGAGAGTCTCATAAGCCCAGAGGCCCCGAATCTTTTTTACCATTTCTGATAGACTAGCATCATCGGCGTTGGGAAGAAAGCTATGTATCGTTTTCTTATTGTGATCGAAAAGGCAAATGGTAACTATTCAGCCTACTCACCCGATCTACCTGGCTGCGTGGCGACAGGATTTACCCGTGAGGAGGCAGAGCAGAATATGTACCAGGCCATTGGAATGCATATTAAGGGATTGCGTGAGGATGGGCTTCCTGTACCCGAATCAACTTCCTTTGCTGAGTATGTAGCTATCCAATAGAAATCCATGAAGTACCCCCTCTCACCTTTCCCTCTCCCCGTTGGGTGTATAGAATGGGGACATAGGTAATCCATGACCGATATCGTAGGTAAACTCTGGGGATTCTGTCACACCCTGCGACATGATGGAATCGATTATGGCGATTATATCGATATCTCCTGTTTATGAAGATGGCCGAGGAGAAATAGAGTAGAATATCGAAATGATCGGTAATATCAGAGATACAATCCAACATTGGCTTGTCGATCGATATAAAATTATTAATGAATTGGAATTTTATCCATGATGAAAAAAGAAGCACGAGAA